>ERZ772835.105-NODE-105-length-95884-cov-28.6754_pt1 | contig 95884 bp, 109 predicted proteins | sample MGYA00511901_ERZ772835 | MGnify/ENA primary metagenome ERZ772835 (study PRJEB29015, sample SAMEA2737729) | human gut metagenome | biome: human gut; feature: human-associated habitat; material: faeces | place: China | collected 2012 ...
CAACACGTTTTGTCCACCCTTTAAGAATCACTGAAAATCTTAAAATGCCGATGGAGCCCGATAAATACGGGTTCCATCGGCATTAAAACCAACACGAAATGTCCTATAAGCCTTTTTACCGGGCACAATAAAAAACCGTGAGTTCCGAATGGAATTCACGGTTTTTCCGACAGATGCCAGAGGCTTCTGTATTCGTCTTATTACTTGGAGTACAATTCGGAGATATGCCGATTTTATACGATAAATACTGACTTTTATTTTCAGACGGCAACAAAACGGCAACAGAATTTTTTTCTTACCCAAAAATCTTTTTCACATTCTCAGTTGCGTTCTTCCGCATTTCGTCGGTGTAGTGGACGTAGGTTTTGAGGATTGTTTCCACTTTATCCCCCATGAGGGCGGAGACTGTTTTGACATCTACACCATTGGCCAGGAGGGTAGTGGCGTAGGTGTGGCGGAGCTGGTGGACGCTGCATGATGGGTTGTGCTTTTTTATTCTGGCATTGAGGTAGGAGGATTCGTTCTGTGGGAAGATGCGGGCGCTGATGTCAACGATGTGGCGGCTGGAGAGGTAGGAGCGGAGAATAGATACCAGCACGGGGGGCATGGGAATGTCGCGGAAACCGTTGGAGCTCTTTGGAGATTTGAATGCATACTTTCCGGCGGAGATTAACCCCCATTGATGGCGGACGTGGATGACCGGGGTAGGGAAAAAGTCGATGTCAGCAGTGGTGAGGCCGCAGATCTCTCCAAAGCGGAGCCCTGCGAAGGCGGCAACGCTGGCCATGGCATGCCACAGGGGTCCATCTTTTTTCAGGGCGGAGAGAAGCTCATCTCGCTCTTCCGGAGTGAGGGCTTTTACCCTGCCATCCCTCCGGTCCTTCACTGCCGGAAGCCTGGCAATAGGGGAAGTGGGGGAAAGGTGATACACATCGGAGGCATAGGAAAAGAGGGCCTTCAGCTTCTGGACGGTGAGATTTATGCTGGATGGCTTCATGACGTAGATGGCATTCACGGCATGGAGCACATCGGCATACGTGATATCCACCATCTTACGCTTAAGCAGCTGGGGAACACGGGACAGGGCTATGTCATAGTTCTTCAGGGTATTGTAGGTGAGGGAATCTTTATGATCCTCCCGATAGACCTCCAGGAAATGCTCCAGGGTGATATCCTCCATCTTTACGTCTTTCACATCCGGATGGATGCGGGCGAGGAGCTTATCCTTCTCTGACTGGGCCAAGGCATCACTCCGGCGGCGGTATCCCTGCTTTGCTTTCTGGCGGCGCCTGCCTTGGGAATCGCGGTAGGTAAGTATGAGCTGCCAGAGGCCATTCTTCTTCCTGGCGGTGAACTGGTAATTCTGCTGCATAGAAATCAGCCTCCTTTGCTGATGATTCGAGGAGGCTGTGGTACAATAGAACCGTAACCTCCTGATACACTAATCGACATCGGTTACAATGGCCACGACTTTGCAGAGCCTGTGGTCAGGGCCTCATCCATGTTTGTCACCATGGGTGAGGCTTTTTACGTTTTGCGATGGTTCGCAAATCATTAAAATAAAAAGTGCCTCCCCCATAATGGAGAAGGCACCCGCGCTGGCCCCCGTAGAAGTAACAGCACTTTCTTCTCCATTATACAAAAGTTTGAATGAACATCAAGTAACAGGTGCAATATCAACGATTTGCCAACGTCGGCAAAATGTCAAGAAACAAAAAGGCCTATCAACATTCAGTTGATAGGCCCGCAGAACATCCTCGGATATTCTACTTGTCGCTTATCAACAGTATACGATATGAAAGAATAATTTGCAAAACACGCAAACACGACGCCTTTATTTCTTGAAAAATTTTAAGGGTATTTGCAAAACACCTTTACAAAAACGGCCCTTTTTATAAATGTAAACCAACGTCATTTACAAAAAGCGGGGATTTTATAAATGATTGTTCTGCTGGCGTTCTGCTGAAATCAGCAGAATAATCAGCAGAATAAGGTTTCAAGTAACTTGCAAAGGCTTCCAAGTAACATGCCGGTCACAAACAAGGATGCCGATAAATACTGATTTTTTCGGCTTTCAAGCAGTTTCAAGTAACTTGCTAGTAACATAATTTAACGTGACATGATGAGTTAGATATCAGATGGTTACGTTAAGATATGTTAAAATAGAAGGTGCAGGGACATCAAAATATCCATGTAACCCCATTTATATACTGTGTATCAATACAACCGTCCCTGCGGGAGCATGCAGCCCTTTCGGATCCGAATCCGGAGGGGCTTTTTTGTTGTGCGTAAAACCGATGTGATATTTGGGGAGACTTTTATATAAAAGTCCTCCGATTTGGGTGACTTTTGCAGAAAAAGTCGCACATCTGAAGGAATGCTTCCGCATGGTTGAACGGTCAATTTTAGTGGTTCCGCATCGTGGAAGCATGGATTTTAACCGTTCGAGGACGGCGAACGGAGTTTTATTGGCGTGGGATTAGTGAATCTCGCTCTGCTTGATGACTGCCAGGCCTCGGACGGTTACGGATTCACAGTTCTCAGCGTTGAAGACCATGGGAGGATATTTCGGATTGGCGGAGATGAGGGTGATGGTATCGTTGGAGCGGTAGAAGCGCTTGAGGCAGGCCTTCTCGTGGTCAATTTCCACCACGCCAATCTGGCCGTTTTCGACTTCCGGCATGGACTTGGCGAAGACGATGTCTCCATCGTTGATATCTATATCTATCATGGAATCACCTACGACTTTCACCGCAAAGTCCACGTTATACCTGCCATCTACATCCACATAGGAAACGTCCTGGTTCAGGTCCTCCAGGGGCTTTCCTGCAGCCACGTAGCCAAGGAGGGGAACTTTCTTAAAGACAGGCTTGAATGTTCCGGCGGGGAGTTGAATTTGAGTAGTGGTATCCGATTTTCCTAAGAGGTAATCCATGTCAACATTAAAGAAATCGGCAATAAGTTCTAAGGTCTTAAAATTCGGCTCTCTCCTTCCAGATTCGTACATACCTATAGCACTACGGCTTATTCCTGATAGTTTGGCGAATTCTTCTTGGGTGAGTTTTCTTCCTTGCCTCAATTCCTTAAGTCGGTCATTGAATTTCATGGTTATACCTCCTGCTTATTCTAAATCTTCTATATAGCAATATATCACAATACGTGATATAAGTCCATCGAGAAATGTCACGAATTGTGTTGACACATTTTATGGTGGGTGATATAGTATAGATAAAGTCACAAAACGTGACAAATAAAGGGAGGTGAAAAGGATGCCAAATCCAAAAGATATTGGGGAAAGACTTAAAGCACTGCGTGGAGATAAGTCTAGAGAAGACGTGGCAAAAGCCTGTGATATCAGTGTTTCTGCACTTGGAATGTATGAAAATGGATTCAGGGTACCACGAGACGAAATCAAAATTCGCTTAGCTGATTACTATCATAGGTCTGTTGGATATATTTTTTATGCGAAAGAAAGTCACGAATAGTGACAGAAAGGAGGACTTATGAGCAATATCCAAATTTTCAATAATCCAGAATTTGGTTCAATTCGTTCTGTCAGAAAAAACGGGGAACCTTGGTTCGTAGGCAAAGATGTTGCAGAAATCCTTGGATATGAATCTCCTCGTTCCGCAGTATCAAAGAAGGTAGATGCTGAAGACAGAGGTGTTTCCAAAATGGCAACACCTTCCGGAATACAGGAAATGACGCTCATCAACGAATCCGGGCTCTACAGTTTAATTCTGAGCTCCAAGCTTCCCACGGCGAAGAAGTTCAAGCACTGGGTGACTTCGGAAGTGCTCCCAGCCATCCGGAAGACCGGCGGATACATCCCGGTGAACCAGGGGATGAGTGACATGGAAGTGCTGGCCAGGGCAGTGCTGATTTCCAAGAAGACTATTGACGTGCTGAAGGAAAAGAACAAGCTGCTGGAGACAGAAAATGAGGCCATGAAGCCGAAGGCACTCTTCGCGGACGCTTACGCAGCCACGAAAGACGGCATCCTGGTAGGAGCCATGGCAAAGATGCTGCGGCAGAACGGGATCGAGATCGGGCAGAACCGTCTCTTCCGGATCCTGAGAGAAAGGGGATACCTCATGAAGGGCGGGGCGGACAAGAACATGCCCACCCAGAGGTCCATGGAAAGCGGATGGTTCCGCATCAAGGCCAGGACCATCACCACCCCGGATGGCTCCAACCGTTCCACCCGGACCGTGCTGGTCACCGGAAAGGGGCAGCAGTACTTCGTGGACCTGTTCCTGAAAGAAGAACCGGGGCTTTGGTAAAAGCAAGGAGGTGCCATCATGAAGAGAACGCCACAGAACCCGGATGCCTATCCGGATGTCCTCACGGTAGAGCAGGCAGCAGCCATTACAGGCAAGTCCTGCTCCACTATCCGGCAGTCAGGCATCCCGGGTGTGAAGAAAATGCCAGGCTATGGCAGAAGCGTGAGGTACTACAAACCGGATGTGCTGAGGTCCATGGGGATTACCCCGGAAGTGACCTCGAAGGAATACGAACACTTGGCGAAACAGCTGAAGCGGCAGCAGAAAGAGATTGACGCCCTGCGTGAAGCGCTTGCATCCATGATGCAGGGCGTGAAACTGGCCGCCGACAGACTGGTACAGCAAAGCCGGGTCTCCGGCGGATAGGAGGAAGAAAGATGAAGAAACCTCTGATATACAGGATTAAGTGGGAAAAGATAGGTATTCTGCTGACGGCTGTTTTGGCGGCCGGCGGCATTGGGTACGGCTGTTACCGTGACATGCAGACCTCAGAGCTGGTGGAGTACCGGGTGGAAGTAGAGCAGGGTGACACGCTTTGGGGCATCCTCTCCAGGGTGGCCACAGATAAAGACGATATGTCAAAGCTCACCTGGCAGGCCATGCAAGACAACCGCATCGAGAACCCGGGAGAGCTGCAGCCAGGGACGGAACTCATCGTTCACGTAAAGAAGGCGAGGGAGCTGTGAGATACAACTGGGATTTTATCCAAACGGAAATGGCCCGGCAGGGTATCACGAGGACAGACCTGCATGTAAAAGCGGGGCTCGATTATGATACCGCCAGCAAGCTCATGATGAGAATGCTGAAACCTTTCCCGGTAACAGTTGCAAAACTGGTAAACATCCTCGGATGCCGGAAGTCGGAACTCCTGACGAATGCTCCGGAACCGAAGGAAGAAGATGAAGATGACAGGAGCATCCGTAGATGCGTTGTATGTGGGAGGCCATTCATCCCATACCAGACCACAAGGAGGCCAGATGGTTCCATCAGCGTGGCGGGAAAGAATTATTGCTCTTTCCAATGCTACAAAGAGGCGAATCCAAGTTTCAAAAAGAAAGATAACCGGAACGGGCTGGAGAACTTCCAGGGCCACGGAAACAATTTCTTGCATAGAAAAAGGCTCTGACGTCTAGTACGCGTCAGAGCCGAGGTGGAAAGCGGGAACTCTCCACCTCCTAGTTTACCACAAATGGAGGGATGAAATGAAAGCAAACAATTTGGGAAGGCTGAACGATATCCTCTTCGAACAGCTTGACCGCATGAACAACACGGAGCTGAAAGGGGAAGAGCTGAAAGATGAAATCAGCCGTGCCGATGCCATTATCGATATCGGGAGAACGATCATCCAGAATGGTGACCTGGCACTGAAAGCAGCGCTGAAAAAATCAGAGGGCTTCTACGTACATCAGGGAAAGGACGCACCGAAAATGCTGGAAGCGGGTGACACGGATGAAAACACAGGGAATCTTCACCGCTGAGCAGTATGAAATCCTGCGGGCGAATATTACGAATATGAGCTACAAGGATCAGCAGGAATTCATCCGGGATCACTTTGGAATCGATGTGACTATCCTGCAGTGTAAATGCATGAGGAACAATCACCGCATGTTCTCCCAAAGGACAGGCCGATTTGAAAAGGGCCATGTACCGGAAAATAAAGGGAAACATCCATGGAAGAACGGGTGCCCGGAAGGCATGAGGAAGACACAATTCAAGAAAGGGCATCTGCCGCATAATGCCAGACCAGTGGGATGGGAACGGATAGATGCCAAGGATGGATATGTGTATATCAAAGTACCAGGCAGGAAAAAGATGGTCATGAAACACAGATGGCTGTGGGAGCAGGCCCATGGACCTATTCCGAAGGGATATATCATCATCTTTCTGAATGGGAATAAGACAGACTGCCGTCTGGATAATCTGAAGATGATTCCGCAGTCGCTGAACAGTATCAGAAACCTGAACCACCTGGCAACCAGTGACAAAGACCTCAGCGAAGCAGGGCTGCATATTGCGGAGCTGATTCGTAAGAGGGCAGAGCTGAAGAAAAGGAAAAGCGAATCATGACAAATAAACATATGTATAAACAACTCGATAGATTGAGGGAAATATATGGTAAGAATTATGACCGGTATGCCAAAGAGAGGAATGAATTCAACATGGGATTCTACCGTGGCGCTGCCGAGGCGCTGGAAGCCTTCGAAAACTGGCTGAAGGATGCGGAAAGGAACGGAGACAATGGGATTTAAGAAACGGCTCTGCAGGGAACTGGATGATATGGATGCCGCTATTTCAAACACACGACTGAAAGCCTACGTCTGCAGAGACAACTCGCTTTATCAGTACACAGAAGGATGGAAAGCGGCAATGGACGAAATATGGAATCTGTTGGAAGAGGAGGAGAAGGGAAATGGAAGAAAGAGAAATCGCTGAAGCCATTCACGAGGGCAACAACCGTAAAGATTACTGTCTGAAGCTCTTGGAGAAGATGGTCTATGGCATCGACTGTGAACCGGTAGACCTGGAAGCCCTGTACAACGATGATGGAGCCATCTGGGGCGTGCTGGTCCACTTCGCTTCCGGAGGGACGGTATCGGTAAACGTGGAAGGGGACAGCCCGCTGGCCATGGTACGGGAAATCATCGAGAAAGCAGAACTGGGGTGAAACCATGAAGAAGGTCACGATTGTCTTTCAGCCGGATGGAGGAGTCAGCGTGGATGCGAATGGCTGCGCGTGGGTTGATTATCTGACAGCCCTCTCCGGACTGGCCACCTTTGCCAGGCAGAAAATCAAGAAGCCTGCCAGGTTCGTGGATGCTGAAATCAGGACTGCTACATCGAGGGAACTGGAAGGGGCAGTCACAGAGAAAAGTGAATGAATGGAGTACCTGAGCAAGGATCCCCGCATTTCCGGCGGAGAGACAAGCTCAGGCATTTCGTTGATTTCCTTTTTTACAGGAGGGATAGCCATGGAAATGATTACACTGGCCGGAGGGAAGCAGGTCGAGAGCTACAGCAACAGAGCCTGCATGGTGTGCGGGAAAGAGCTCCACGGCGAAGTGGCGTGCAGGAAGTACCGGGCAAACATCTGTCAGGAACACTGCGAATGCTGCCGGTGGTACATCCCTTACCTGCAGAACTGCCAGTACAAAAGGAGGAAGCCATGAAACTTGCTTACCATAGTCTCTACGGAGACAAACAGTATACGTACATCGTGAGGCCGTCACCGGATGGCAGGAAGTGGAAAGCCATGCGGAAAAAGAGGGCAGACTACAGGGGTGGAGGCCGAAGAACCTGGCGGGATATCAAAGGAATTGAATGGATGGACAGCCAGGAAGAGGCGGAAAAGGTACTGGAATCCTATGCCGGGGAAAAGGGACTCCAGAAAATCATTTGAGAAGAGGGGAAGGCATGAAGAAAAGCAGGACGGGCTGGAACAAGCTGAAGAAGCTGGTAAAGGACAGGGATAATTCCCTCAAACTCGTATACATGGAAATGCTGGGGCTTCCGTTTCCCATGGGGGATACAGAGGTACACCATGTACGTCCTCATGGAGAAGGCGGAGCGGACAGGGAAGAGAACCTGATTACCCTGGACGTATGGATACATCGGACCCAGTTTCATACATCCATGGGACATGCGGAGCCGCTTCGGCAGCAGAAAGCCCTGGAGTATCTCTCCTGCGACCCGGTGAAACGATGGAGGGAGAAGCACTTCAGGGAACTGAAAGCGGTGTATGAGGAAATGGAAGAAGAGAGAATCAAAAAGATCCGCGCCGGATGCCTGCCTAAAAAGAGGAAGGGACTTCCATTTTAGCCATAAAAAAACCGCCCGGATCTCTCCGAGCGGCCCGGGTGCACAAGGCACCGACACCATGTATATAGTATAAGCCTTGTGCATGGAAAATTCAATAAAAACGGGCGATGCGGCCCGTTTCCCGTCTTGATATCCCGTCTATTTTAACGAAGAAAAATTAAGGGGTCATTAGTATGCCATACATCAAGGAAGTGTTCATTGCTCCCCTGGTGGTAGAAGTGAAAAAGTATCACACCTACCAGGCAGGGAGAAAAGAAAGAATGCCGAAGGTCAACCCGACAGACGAGGCACACCAGAAAGCGAATGAGAGAGCTGCCAGGGTGAAGCTCTACCGGTACATCGTCACCAACTTCAAGAGGGATGATATCAGAATCGACCTCACCTACGCAGACCCGGAACCGACACCGGAGGAGGCGGAGAAAAGAAGGGCCGCATTTATCCGCAGGCTGAAATATAGATACCAGAAAGCAGGAAAGGAGCTGAAGGCCATATGGGTGACAGAAAGAGAGGGGCATAGAATCCACCACCATTTGATAGTGAACAATGTGGGAATCGGACGTGACAAGATTCAGGAATGCTGGCCGTGGGCCACATTCAACTATCGGTCAGTCCGTTTCTACGATGGCTCACCGGAGGATGCCCTCCGGCTGACGGAGTATCTCCTCAAAGAAACAAGCGAGTCCGTGAAGGAAGGGAAAATCAAAAGACGGTGGGGGATGACCAGGAATCTGGAGAAGCCTCATGTGACGAAGAAGAAAATCTATGCCCGGTCATGGAAGGAAATACCGAAACCGAAGGAAGGCTTCCAGATCGTGAAGCTGGAGAACGGAGTCACACTGGATGGATTTCCCTATCAGTTCGTGAGGCAGTTTGCCATAGAGAATTTCAGTTTAGGGAGGAAGAAGAATGGACGAACAGGCAAGAAAAGCAAGGGAACAAAGGCTGGACCACAAAATAGACGTCCTGGGCGTAAAGCTGAGCGACGTGGTAAAAATCACCTACATCGAAGATGACCAGGAAAAGAGCCTCAAGTGTATGGAGAGGCCGAGGGAACAGTTCTATGATGCCATGAGAGAAATCACCAAATGCTACAACGGAATGGAAACCGGGGAAGCAAAGGACGTGGTGTTCTGGGTTAAAACCGTTTCCGTCAAGTACAAAGACGGCTGGATTAAAAAGTACAAATTTACCGGCGATGTACATTGCAGAAAATGGGGAAGACGGCCGGGATTCGTAGACAGTGACATGGAGTATACAGGGGACATGGAACTAGATGAGTGCGTGAACTTGCTGCTGGATGAAGCGGTGCTCTATATCAGAGGCCTCAGGTCGGAGCCGAACCTTTTTGAAAAAGAGAAATCCGGCGGGGAGGCACAGAAGTGATTGAGGTTGGCGAGAAAATCACGGAGGTCACCTCGGGAGACTTGAGCGACTTCGTGGAACGATGGTGCAATAAAGACAAGACAGCAAGGGAACTGAAGTGCAGGCTCTACTGCCGGAATGGAGATGGAACCTACACGGCCCTGGACAACAGGACAGGGGATTGCTGGACAGAAGATTTCAAAACGAAGGACCATGCCATAGCGTGGCTGGAAGATGAATTTGAATTAGGAGACGAACTATGAACAGTGTATGGATTCTGGGGAACCTGGCAAGGGACACTGTGGTCAGGGCAACAAGGACAGGAAAGAACGTGGCCTCCTTCACGGTAGCGGTGAACCGGAGCTACACAACGCCACAGGGCGAAGTGAAGGAGCTCACGGACTGGGTACAGGTCACCGCCTGGGGAGCTTTGGCGGAGGCAGTAGGAAATCAGCTTCATAAAGGGAACTGGGTGCTGGTGGAAGGCAGATACTCCACCAGGTCCTACGATGCCAAGGATGGTACAAAAAGATATGTGACCGAAGTGGTGGCAGGCCTCATTGCCCGGCCACTGGATACGAGAGTGGATGCGGCGCAGCGGGGAGACTTCAGCCAGTTTGGACAGCCGCAGCCACCGCAGGACAATGCTCCCTTTCCGGCGGGAAATGATGAGAACATCCCATTTTAGTGAAAGGGGATGAGGGACATGGAAAAGAGCTTTGACCTGCCGGACCGGGTGGCCACAGGGGAAAAAAAGACCTATGAGGACACCAAACGGGAAGCAGAAGAAAAGATCCTAAAGGACCGGAAAGCATCTGAGAAAGGACTCATGACTAGTGGCGTGGTGCCTCCGGAGCTGAGAGAAGTGCTGAAATAAAGGAGAACATGATGGATAAAGAAAGAATATTTGCCATATCTATAGATGAAGGGGAAACATACTTTGGGGATTATGAAACCATTGCCGAAGCGGTGAAAAACGTACCGGAGCTGGCTGAGGAATTAGGAAGGCAACTGGATGCCTATTTCAGAATTCCAAAATCATATGTCAAGGGAAAGCGGCTTGCGTGTGAACACAACATTAATCGTCCGGATAAGAAGCCGGACATAGACAACGTATTGAAGGTGGTATTGGATGCATTAAACAAAGTGGCTTATGAAGATGATAAGCAGGTCATAGAAGTTATCTGTCGAAAGTGGTATTCACGCAGCAGCGGATTTATAAAAGTACAAATACTGGAGGATAAAAGATGAGTGAGGTAAAAGCTGATGACAGAAGCAGAAGTGGAGATTACTTTCATAGATTTTTTCTCGGGGATCGGGGGCTTTCACTCGGGGTTTGAAAGAGCAGGCATGAAATGCGTGGGTTGGTGCGAGTTTGACAAATACGCACAGAAATCTTACAGAGCCATTTATGACACGAAAGGATTGTATTTCAATGAAGATGTGCGAAAAATCAGGGGATGGGAATTGCCAAATGCAACTCTTTGGAGTTTCGGATTCCCCTGTCAAGATGTTTCCATTGCGGGAAAACAAAAAGGAATCGGACGAGGAACAAGGAGTGGACTCTTTTTTGAAATTATGCGGCTCCTTGATGAAAAAGAAGATGATAAACCCGAGTGGATTATCGCTGAAAACGTTAAAAATCTGCTCTCAATTGAGGGGGGTAGGGATTTTAATGTTCAAAACTGAAAGGTATCAAACAATGAATCATGTGAGGCATATGCTTAGAGAAATTGGGAGTTTTGTGCGATACATGAAGCCATTACACACGGAGAAAAGGTTCTTGATGAAGCAGCGCGCGATGAAGCTGCGCGCGATGAAATGTAAAAAATCTTAAATGAATACCGTTGCGAGGGACTAAAATCGTATCTATTTAGAGTTAATTGACAGTGGAGGAATCATGATTATTATTCAGACAGAATCCGGGGCTATTGTCACGGACTCGAAAGAAATCTATATCGACAAGTATCTGGATGGACATCTGCATATCTACGCGGACTTGTCCGGTACAGACCGAGTGAAAGCTGTAAAGCTGACACCTAAAGAATGTTGGCGGTTACAAGGATTTTCCGACGAGCAATTTGAAAAGGCGGCGACAGTAAACAGCAACACGCAATTATACAAGCAGGCAGGAAACGCCGTCACTGTCAATGTGGCAGAGGCAATCGGGAAACACATCGTAGGGATAATGCACGGAGGTGAATATGAGTAATGTCAAAGACGGCGAGCTGCCGAAGTTGAAAGAGAAGTGTCAGTGGTGCGGGAAAGAATTCATCACTTTCGAGAAGATTCCCGGAAAGCCAATCAGAGGGCGTTATTACTGCTGCATTGAGCATACGTTGAAAGCGCTTGATAAAGACAGACAGAAGGCAGCCAAAGACTTAGAGAAGAAGATAATAGCAGAAGTGAGAAGGGAGAGGACGAAAGAAAGCAAAGAGAAACTCAATGGCAAGAAAGAATGTCCGGCGTGCGGAACACTCTTTAAGCCGAAATCTAACAATGTGATATTCTGTGAACACTGCAAGTATTTGAGTTATGAGAAAAGAAATGCATTGATGTTAGCAAGGAAACGACAGAGGTGGCACATGGCAGAAGGAATGAAACGGAACGTGTATTACAATGGTGACCCGACCTATGAGGGAGCGAGTAAGGCTATTAACAGAGAAGCACGAGAGCATGAGTATTCGATACGATGTTTCTTTGAGGGATTAAGAAGTGACGGGAACAAGATACAATCACTGCGGGCAATCATAGAACAGTACCGGTTAGACCTATCGGGGTTGTCGGCTTGTCGGTATGACAAAGAGCCTGTATCAGGTAGCCATGCATCCGACTTGTCTGACATACTTATCAAGATAGAAGAGAAACTCAAGAGTCAACATGAACAGCTTATCAGACTCTATAACTCACTGGCCGACAAGAGAAGCCAAGCTTATAAGTATATCGCAATTGTCAACAATGAAGAGAAGCAGTCGATATTAATTGACAGATACATTCGATGTGCAAGCTGGGAGAGAATTGCACGCGAACATCATTACGATAAAAGACACTGCATCCGGTTAAGAGATGAAGCCTTCCGTTTGATTTCCGAAAGATGTCACTAAATGTCACTTTTAGAAGTGGTATAATGATAGTATGGGATCTGGGGATTTGACAGGGTTCGAGGATTGCACATCTTCCCAATTGCAAAGCGAATAGAGAGGCACGAGCTAAAAAGGCCCGTGCTTTTCTATTGGGCAAAGCGTCATGGGGATGAAGATATACAAAAACATGAATATGAAGGAAGTTCATTGAACACAAAAAATCATAGTTTAATGAACAAAATAGAAAAAAGGTACTTCTAGACGGGGGCGGCGTATGCGGGTCCATCCGAGCCCCGAAAACTCTCTCAAAAAATTTCCAAAATTTGGCTTCCGCATAGAAGGCGAAAGGGGGAAGTTGATGCCCAGGAGAGCAGAGCCTGTTCAAATCAAAGATGATCAGGTCATTGTGAGTGCAAAAGTGTGTGCCATGGCCTTCGGTGTAACTGCGAGAACAGTGAATGACTGGGTACGCAAAGGATGTCCAAAACTCGAAAAAGACACGTATAATTTACGGGATGTTATCAACTGGCGGTATTCAGCGGAAAACAAGCCGGAGAGCTTGGAAGCGCAGAAGTTAAAAGCCGACGTTCGTTATCGCGAAAGCCGTGCGGATATGGAAGAAATGAAGAGAAAGGTCATGGTGGGCGAGTATGTAGCGGTCGATGAGATCAAAACAGAGCTTACTGACGCTTTTGGCCAAGTGCAGCAGACGATGCTCAATATCAAAGCGAAAGTCCTGCAACAGCTTTATACAACCTATCCGGATTGTGCCTTCGATGTGGCCAACGTTGTAGAAAATGAAGTAGAAAGGGGGCTGAAGACTCTTGCAAGCGGAAAGAAAGCCATCGGCAGAAAACGTTCATGAAACATTGCGCGCTGCCATTGCTGAATCCTTTAAAGTGTTCGAGCCTCCTGAAAAGCTGACGGTCTCCCAGTGGGCTGATAAGTACAGGATGCTCAGCAAAGAGGAGACGAGCCGTCCGGGAATGTGGGACACTTCATCAGTGCCTTATATGAAATTCATCATGGACTGCTTCTCTGAGGAGACTATCAGAGAAATCGTCATGCTGAAGAGTACGCAGATTGGCGGTTCGGAATGCATGATCAACATGTTGGGGTACACCATCGACCAGAAGCCGAGCCGTATCTATTACGTACTCCCTGATGATGACTTGTGCGTGAAGTTTTCAGAAAACCGCTTAAAGCGCATGTTTCGGAGTAACAGGAATGTGTTCAAAGGCAAGGTCGACTTGAAGAGTGACGCAAAATTTTTGAAATTCCGCGGCGGATTTGTTGCTGTGGCATCGGCGCGGTCTCCTTCTGAACTGGCGTCATGGTCAGTGCCTATTGTCCTACTGGATGAAGTGGACAAATATCCAGTATGGTCAGGGAATGAAGCGAGCCCAATCAAGCTGGCAGAGGAAAGAACGAAGAACTGGCCAATTGCCAAGATCGTCAAAATTTCCACGCCTACACTAAAAACAGGCGCGATTTATAAAGCGTATGAGAATACAGACGTCAAATATCAGTATCAGATGCCTTGCCCGCACTGCGGAAAGCCCCTCATCTTCAAATTCAGCCAGCTGAAATGGCCGAAGAATGAATTCGGGGAAGCGGACCCGACGGTTGTCAGATACCAGGCTTATTATGAGTGTGAATTCTGTCATGGCCGCATCGATGACCGAAACAGGATGCAGATGCTGCGGCAGGGGAAATGGGTACCGCTCAATAAGGTCAACGGGAGGCCGAGGTCTGTGGGATTTCAGATTAATTCCATCTATTCCCCGTGGCTGACATTCGGAACCGTTGCGGTGGAATTCATCACGTCGAAGGATGATCCTGAAATGCTGATGAACTTCGTCAACTCATGGCTCGGGGAGCCGTGGGAAGACAGAGCCGCATCCATGGACAGCGATGCCGTGCAGGAACGCATGGCAGATACTCCGGAAGGAATCGTCCCAAGCTGGGCACAACTGATCACCGGAGGCGTGGATGTACAGAAAAACGGTTTCTATTGGACCATACGAGCGTGGGGATACCGCATGACCTCCCAGAATATAGCCCACGGGTGGGCAGAATCCTTCGAGGAAGTCGAAGCCATTATGAACAAGATATGGCCAGATGAAGAAGGAGAGCTGCGCTGGCAAGTCAATCTATGCGCCATGGACTCCGGTTATGATACAGAAGATGTCTATGATTTCTGTCTCATGAATTCAGAGTGGTGTGTGCCGGTCAAGGGCGTGACAACGCAGAAGATTGGACGTTTCAGCCGTTCAAGCATCGACGCAGTAGGAAAGCAATACCATGGGCAAGCCTTGTATATCGTCAATGGCGATTCATACAAGGATATGATTGCAAGCAGGCTCAGGAAACCGCTTGGGCAAGGGTGTTGGATGGTTTACGCGGACTCAGATATTGACTACGCGGAACAAATCACCTCAGAGCATAAAATAGCAACGGTCAAAGGCGGCAGAAGAATGGAGTCGTGGGTGCCAAAGACAGCGCACGCACAAAACCATTACCTGGATGCTGAAGTATATGCGGCATGTGCTGCCGATCTGCTGCAGGTCAGATATTTGGACGAAAAACCAACGTCTACAGCTGACCTGTCTCCCGGAGTGAAGGGAAGAGAGCAGGAAAACGAAGAATTTATACACGTTAAAGAAGGGTGGCTCGAGTAAATATGCTGGTTGACGAGTTGAAAAGCGAGCTGGCACAACTGAATAAAGCCATAGAGAAGATTGAAGCGGGGGCGCAGTCGTACACCATCGGAAACCGAAGTCTGACGCGCGGAAGCCTCACATCTCTGTATAAAGAGCGAAGGACACTCCGGCAGGAGATCGCATCGCTCGAAACGGAAGGAGGCTGCTATGTCGGAAGATTTAAAAGGGACTAACTGGTTGGACAGGATCATTGGATTTTTCAATCCCGAGAAAGCATACAGAAGAATCGCCTTCCGTCAGGCATATTTCTCAGGAGAAACGCACAGGAGACAGGATGGATGGATGCCAGTTGACGGAAACTTGGAGCGTCTCAATGCCATGTCCCGTGAAATTATCAGGAGAAAAGCAAGAGATCTGGAAAGAAACAGCGATATCATGAATTCGCTTCTGGAAGCCTTCGAAAGAAATGTGGTAGGCTCCGGATTTGTTCCTCAGGCTGATACAGGCGACGAGGAACTGAACAACAAAATAGAGGCTGTATTCAAGGAATGGAGCAAACCAAAAAACTGCGACATTTCGGGAACGCAGAGCTTCAACGAAATGTGCAATATGATCGTCCGCCGCTTAAAAATAGACGGCGGTATTTTATTGCTCAAAACATATGACGGAAATCCTAAGTATCCGTTTCAGCTGCAGGCGAGAGAAGTCAGCGACCTGGACGGGGGCAGCGTGGTTTCATACGGACATGAGGGGAAGAGCGTAGTCGGAGGCGTGGAAGTCAACGATTACGGCAAGCCCCTCGCGTATTGGATCAAGCAGGAAACGCCTGACGGATGGAGTACACTGGAAACAAAGAGGATCCCTGCCGACAGGGTGATTGCACTATGGGAAAAGAAGAGCCCCAGTCAGATTCGTGAAATTTCTCCGATGTCTCAGGCAATTACACGCATAGCAGATGCGGAGGATTACCTGGATACCATCAGCCTGAAGGAGAAAATCCTCGCATGTTTTGGAGTATTTATCAAAAGGGCTCTGCCTTCTGGCGGATTAGGCCGCGGAGTCAATAACATTGACAGGAAGACAGGACTTCCAAGCAAGACAGTTACACCGGGCATGATTCAGGAATTACAGCCCGGAGATGAGGCGCAAGCTGTAGTCCCAAATGGGCAGGCATCCAATGCAAAGGACATGCTTTCCATTATGATCAGGCTTGTCGGATCAGGCGCAGGGCTCTCTTATGAAGCCATCAGCCGAGATATGAGCCAAGTCAACTATTCCTCAGCCCGTCAGGGCTTCCTGGAAGATAAAAGGACGTACGAACGCATCCAGCGTTATTTGATAGATCATTTCCTTGATACAGTCTATGAAGACGTTATCGTCTCCGCTGTTGCTTCTAAGACACTTCATATCTCAGATTTCTGGGAAAACAAAGAGAAGTACTTAAAACACAGTTGGAACACGTCCGGGTGGGACTGGATCGACCCCGTGAAGGAGGTTCGTGCGAACAAGATCGCCATCGAAAGCAATCAGGAAACACTGGCGACAGTCTGCGCGAAGTCTGGAATGGATTGGAAGGAACTGATCAAGCAGAGGGCAGCCGAAGCGGTTTACATCAAGAAGCTGGAAGACGAGTACGGAATAACCTTGAAAGGAGGTGTAAATAATGACGAAACGGATGAACCCTATGGGAATGCTGCAGCGGGAAACAGTGATTGAAGCCAAGCGGTCTGAAGATTCTGACCGCACATTAACCGTCTCCTTTGCAAGTGAAGAACCTTATGAAAGATGGTTTGGACCAGAGGTGCTTGAAGTCGATGAGAAGGCGCTGGATCTGTCGAGATTCGATGCGGGTATCGGCTGCGTACTCTATAACCATAATAGGGACGCAGTCATTGGCAAAATTAACCGCGCATGGATTGAGAACGGCAAGGCCTATGCGGAGATCACTTTCGATGATGATGAAGAATCTGAGAAAGTGTATGCAAAAGTCATGTCCGGAACATTGAAAGGCGTATCCGTGGGTTATGTGGTCGATGAATATACAGATGTGCAGGAAGATTTGAAGCTAGCGACAGAAAACGGGGACATTATGGGACCGTGCTATGTAGCTACCAAGTGGAAAGCACTTGAAATTTCCATCGTATCAGTACCAGCTGATCCGACTGTCGGCGTGGGACGCTCGCAGGAGGAGGCATTCAGAAGTATTGTGAAAGTTTTAAAAGAAAAACAGGAGAAAACAAAGAACATGAGAGAAAAAGATCCGATTGTGGAACCAGTTCCGCAGGCGAATGGCGGGAACACCGCACAGAAGGCTGTGCCGGATGTGGACCTTGTAAAAGAAGAAAGAATGAGATGCGAAAGCATCACAGCATTATGCAGACATTTTGACGTAGACCCGAAGGAATACATTGAAAAAGGAATGAGTCTGGCGGAAGTGCAGGAGAAAGCCCTTGCAAAGGCTGCCAAAGAACCAACCCCGGCCGCTAACATCCAGGTAACTGAAGACGAAGGCGACAAATACCGCGCGGCTGCAACTGATGCCATCCTAATGAGAGCAGGCATTGCAGTAGAAAAACCGGCACAGGGCGCTGAAGAACTCCGCGCCATGGGTCTCCGCGCTATGACACGCGACATCCTTGAAAGAGAAGGCATGAGCCACGTCAACCGCATGAGCGATGATGAACTTGTAAGAGCCGCTCTGACTGGTACGGGCGCGCTCCCTGGCATTCTTTCCAATGTGGCAAACAAATCCATGGCCAAGGCTTACGAAGAAGCACCGACCACTTACCAGTATTTCACTTCCGTCGGCTCCAATGCGGACTTCAAGGAAACATCCCAGTACAGACTTTCCGAAGCCGGTGAACTGGTAGAAATCAAAGAAAATGGCGAATTCGTACATGATGAACTGACAGAAGGAAGCGCAAAGAAAAAGGTCCTCACATTTGGCCGTTCCTTTACATTTACCCGTCAGATGATCATCAACGATGACCTCAGTGCTCTGACAAGAATCCCGGCTCTGTATGCTGCAGCTGCTAAACGCGGCATCAACAGAATGGTGTATAAACAGCTCACTGCATCCGGAAACTATTCCACAAAGAATGGCAACCTTGCGTCCGCAGGCGGCGCCCTGAGCCTTGCAACCATCAACGCAGGCCGTGTGGCAATGAGAAAGCAGAAGAATCTCCGCGGAGAAGCTATGCTGAACATTGTGCCGAAGTTCCTGATTGTTCCGGCTGAGCTCGAATTCACTGCCCGTCAGATGCTGGCATCCACTTCTGATCCGAACAGCAACAACTCCGGAGTCATCAACCCGCTCATGAATTCCATGCAGGTCATTTCTGACGCTGAACTGGATGCCATCGATGCATCCGCATGGTATTTGGCTGCGGATCCAATGCTCATGGATACAATTGAAGTCACCTATCTGAACGGACAGCAGACTCCGACCATCGAAAGCCAGATCGCATTCGACACTCTTGGCATCCGCTACCGTGTTTATATGGATTACGGCGTCACAGTCCTAGATAATAAAGGCCTGTATAAGAACGCTGGCAAATAAGGAGGGATACAAATCATGGCAAAAGCTGTATATGCCCGTAAGGGTCACGTTATCAATTACACAGCTGCATCCGATGTGGCATATCTTGAAGTTGTGCCGTTCACTGGATGCATTGGCGTTGCTGAAATGGATATCGCGCAGGGAGCGTCCGGCACCGTATCCATTACAGGCGCTTATGTGCTTCCAAAAGCAACTGGAGAAATCAAAGCAGGCACGGCAGTATACTGGGCTAAATCTGCCGGTAACATTGTCACTACTGCAGAAGGAAACATTCCTGCAGGCATTGCCCTGGAAGATGCTACAAGCGGAGACACCTCTGCAGTGATCAGGATTGGCTGATTTCAAATCGATACTTGCGGATGATATTTCAGACGTTTTTCTTGATGGTGAAGAATTCGCAGAAACTCATAATCTGAACGGCACAGCATGCAATTGTGTCGTTCAGGATGTCATGATCAACGACGACCTGACAACAGACACGGCAGCCGCGGCCAAGTACACGGATGCGCTGTATGGAAGCGGCTGCGTGATCAATGTCAGGAAGGGAGATCTGCCATATATTCCTGAAACCGGGGACACGTTCCGGGTGGATGGGAAATACGGCCAAGTCGTTGTATGCAAAGATGACTGCGGAATGCTGACCATAACGTGGGCGGCGAATGAATCGTGATAAACGTAGAAGTAAAATGCACAGGCGATGACCTTGTAGAAAAAGCGCTTGCGACCATGCCAAAGAAGGTTAAGAAAGCGGCCAGCATGAGCGTGAACAAGACAGCGAGATCCACAAGGACACTCATGGCCAGAAGTGCATCCAAAACGTATTTCGTCACTGTCGGAAACGCAAGGAAAACCATCAACGTAACAAAAAAGGCCGGCGGTGATGACCTGACCGCTGAGGTAGTCAGCCGGGGAAGGCCGATATCCTTTGCCAAATTCAAAGTCAATCCTTTGAAGGTGCAGCATAAGGGCTCGAAAAACAGGAAACTGCGTGTACGTGTAAAAAGGGGAAGCGCGGGGAAACGCCTGGGCAGAGCCTTCACCATGGCCATAGGCAGCGGAGTCGGAGTATTTGAAAGAACAGGCAGGGCGCGGTTCCCGGTGAGGAAGCTCTTCGGGCCCGCGGTGCCTTCCATGCTGAAAAATGAAAACATCCAGGACACTATCAAGAAAACGGCTTCCGAGAAGCTGAACGCTGAACTGGATCGCCAAATCAGACGCATATTGAAATAAGGGGGCGCAAATGACACCTGCATTACTTGCCGAAGAGTTGAAGAAGCTGCTTGATTCAGAACTTAAAGAATACACCTACACAGATTCTGCAGGAGATACAAGGGCGCTGACCATCTACAAGTACTATATAGACGACAAGCAGCCGGGGGAGAAGGAATCTGTTCCGTATATTGTCATACGGCCTGTATCTGGTGAGGATGGAGTCGAAGACAGCACAGCGAAGTGCATCATCGTCGCATGCATCAGAGACGAATCCGGAGAAGAGGCATATCTGGGACTGGTGAACCTTTTGGAAAGGGTAAGGCAGATTATTCTTTCGACGGGAACGCTCGGGAAGAAATTCCCATTAAAAAAGCCGATTAAATGGGGCGTAGACAATGAGCCGAACAAACCATATTACAGCGGGTTTATTGAAGTGAATTATTATGTCGGGCATCTGGATGATATCAAAAGGATGCCTTTTTTGTACGAATAGGAGGCATATATGGCAGATAAAAAGACAGATCTGGCAGAAAAGGCATCTGTGGCAACGCAGAAGGCAGCAGCCGGAAAACTGGTCTATATCGGACCTAATATCCCAAAACTTGGCTTGACACAGTACCAGGTATACATCTGGGGCGTTCCTGCATTCTCTGACATTGTAAACGATGATCAGAAAGCTAGAATAGCACGTCTTTTCATTCCGATTGCAAGGCTCAGTCAGGCAATGACTGAAATCGAAGTAAAAGGAACGGCATACAATACGTATTATAACGATGGGATTGCCGTAAGAAAGGAGATTAATTAATGAGCTACTATCATGGCATTAAGACCTCTGAGCAGGCTACAGCCATTAAGCCGGCAGTGAATACAGAAGGATGCCTTCCTGTCATTGTCGGTTGTGCGCCTGTCAATCTTGCATCTGATCCAGCTGAACCGAATACTCCGGTCCTTTGCTATCAGATGTCTGAAGCCGTGGCTGCAATGGGCTATAAACCGGACTTTACAAACTACAATATCGCAGAAGCGATTTATGTATTCTTTTCTCTCTACGGAGTTTCTCCGGTTATCTTTATTAACGTACTGGATAAAACAAAACATAAGGCAAGCGTGGTCAGCGCGCAGGCAACTGTCACAGACCATGCTGCTGTGATCAAGGATGATATCCTTCTTGATACTCTTGTTGTAAAAACTTCGGCAGGATCTTCTACCCTGACATTAAATACTGACTATACAGCGGCATTCAATGATAACGGGGAACTTGTCATCAGCCTTATTGCTGATTCTTCTTACTATAGTGATGCAACATTAACTGTATCTTATGACAAGCTGGATCCCTCCAAAGTAACTGCGGAAGACATTATTGGCGGTATTGATATCGCTACAGGCAAAGAAAAAGGCCTTGAAGTTGTAAACACTATTTTCACTAAGCTGGGTGTAGTTCCTGGGATGATCGGAGCACCGGGCTATAGTGACAATGCAGAAGTAGCTGCAGTTATGGCAGCGAAAGCGGCAAGCATTTCCGGTCTCTTCAAAGGTGTGGCTATCGTTGATGGAAGCACTACTGATGCTAAGAAGTACACCGACGTTTCCCAATGGAAAAATGATTCAAATGTAACAAATAAATATCAGGTCGTATGCTGGCCGATGGCAACAATGGGAACCAAGAAGCTTCACCTTTCTACCGTATTCATGGCCACACAGGCTCAGCTGACATATGACAATGATGATATCCCGTACAAGTCTCCATCCAACAAGACTGCACAGATTGACGGGCTCTGCCTTTCCGATGGTACAACCGTGGAACTGGGATTCTCCTCTGCGAACTATCTCAACGGGAATGGTATTGTGACAGCTATCAATATTTTTGGAGGCTGGAAGATTTGGGGAAATAATACCGCCTGCTATCCAACCAATACGGACCCGAAGGACAGATTCTTCTGTGTAAGAGCCATGTTCAACTGGGACCAGCAGACATTCATCAGGACTTACTGGACAGATGTAGATCAGCCGATGATGCCAAGATATATCCAGTCTATTGTGGACTCTGAAAACATCAGAATGAACGGTCTCGTTTCTGCTGGTGTTATTCTGGCGGGTACCTGCGAATACAGGGCATCCGATAACCCCGCTACATCTATCGTGGACGGAATTTCCAACATCCACAAGACATTCATCCCGCCTGTACCGAACAGGGAAATCGATGTTGTATATGAGTTCGATTCCGAACAGTATGCATCTATTATGACAGCGTAAAGGAGGTAAGAACATATGCCAGAATTACCGAGTCTCCTCATTAACTTCAGAACCTACGACGGAGACAGCAACGACATGATCGGCGTGGCTGATGTAGAACTTCCGAAACTTGACGCCATGACGGAAACAATGAAAGGCGCAGGCGTAGCCGGCGAAATTGATATGCCAGTGCTTGGCCATTACTCCAGCATGGAAACGAAATTTAACTTCAGAACCGTGGACAAGGATGCCATCAACGTCAGCGCAACCAAGAGCCAGAAGTTCGAAGTGAGAGGCGCGCAGGAAGTTTTCAACAAAGCGACCGGAGAGGTGGAAGTCGTACCAGTCAAATTAGTGGTCAAAGGGATTCCCAAATCCACAGAACTGGGCAAGTTTGAAATGGCAACAACCACAGACAGCTCTCTGACACTGGAGACGAGTTACCTTAAGCTCACCATCAACGGAGTCGATAAGATTGAAATCGACAAGCTCAATTACATCGCAAACATCAACGGCACGGATTATCTCTCTGATGTCCGTGATGCGCTGGGATTGTAATAGCGAAATTTTAGGGCGGAAACAAAAATCCCCTCCTTTTCAGGAGGGGATTGGATTTCCTTAACGAGTTGCATTCCAACTATTAATAAGAGCAAGAATAATAAAAAATACCGTTAAAATTAGAGCGGAGGGAAGGATATAACCCTGGGGGAAAAGCAGCATACAAATGAATAGAATCGGAATTGCTGCCAAAATAGTTGCAATTAGCAAAAAGGGGAACATGATGACAAGACTGGCAATAGCCGCTAATGCATATATTATCTTTTCTACTACGGAAAAGAATAAGTTGTTGTTTTGGGGTTTCATGATTAGCACTTCCTTTCCTGCATCATATCCTTCACCTTAATTATATCACGAATGGAGGAAACTTAAATGACAATTAAATTAGATAATAAGTTATCCGTGAAAGGGAAAGAAGTTACAAGTGTAGTGCTGGACTTCAAACAGCTTACAGGAAGAGACTTAATTAAAGCTGAGGCAGAGGTGCGGGCAGATGGTGAAGTAACGCCAATGCTGACATTTTCACTCAAGTATCAGGCAGCACTAGCTGCCCGTATGATCGGGATCACCTATGATGAAGTAATGGGAATGAATGCAGTGGATTTTTCAAAAGTAACTAATCAGGTACTCAATTTTTTAACCAAACAAGGCTGACGTCAAAACAACTGCGCAAGTGTGTGATTCTGCTGGCCAAGGGGACAAGAAGTCAGGTCGATTTTTATTTATCCCTACCTCTCTGGGAATTAAATGAATGGGCAGAAGCTTTGGTTGAGTTAGAGGAAGAAATAGAGAAGAAAGGAGGGAAATAAATGGCAGACAGTATGGCAATATCCTTCATCATTGGGGCCACACTTGCCTCAGGGTTTACAGCGGCCTTCAAGGCGGCAAACGCAGCGACAAGAATGATGGCAAGTGTGGCAGCCAAGGCTAATGCTAAAGAGAAAGACTTGGCAAAGCAGAGCGAAGATCTTAACAGAATATGGGAAAGTGGAAGGATTTCCGTAGAACACCATAAAGAGGCTCTGGAACAATTAGCCTCGCAAATGAAAAAAGTGAAAGCTACGCAGGCGGCGGTTGCAAAGCAAACGGAATTAGACCGCCAGTTTGAGTCTTATGGACAAAAACGTAATAAAGCAGTGAGTAATATAGTGAAAGCCGGAGCTGCGGCATATGCGATGAGCTTACCAGTGCAGGATGCTGTTGACATGGAATCTAGTATGTCAGACGTTGCTAAAGTGGTAAATATGACAGACGAAGAATTTGCCGATATGGAAAACAGCATTATAGAAATGTCTACACGCATACCTATGACGGCAAAGGGGATTGCTTCAATTGTGGCTTCTGCAGGTCAGGCGGGTATAGCAAAAGGCGAACTGCTGAAATTTGCAAACGATGCGGCTCAAATGGGCATCGCTTTTGATGTGACGGCTGAACAAGCGGGGGACATGATGGCAAAATGGAGAACGGCGTTCAAAATGGGACAGTCGGATGTCGTAGCACTGGCAGACAAAATCAACTACCTGAGCAATAATACGGCATCAACCGCAGCAGAGATTTCTGATGTAGTTTCCAGAATCGGCCCGCTTGGCGAAGTCGGTGGAGTCGCTTCAGGAGAAATCGCGGCGTTAGGTGCTTCCATGGTTGGAGCCTCTGTTCAAACGGATGTGGCCGCAACTGGTATCAAGAATCTTATACTCGGGATGACTGCAGGAGCCGGAGCAACAAAGTCGCAGGCTGCGGCGTTTGAGGCTCTGGGACTGAACGCCGTCGACATGTCGGAAAAGATGCAGGACGATGCCAAAGGGGCTATTACAGAAGTTCTTACCGAATTGAGTAAGTTAGACAAAGCTCAACAAGCCAATGTGCTCTCCGATTTGTTCGGAAAGGAAAGTATTGGAGCAATTGCGCCTCTGCTTTCGAATTTGGACAACTTAAAGCTCAATTTCCAACGTGTAGGTGATTCCAGTCAATATTCTGGATCCATGCTGGCAGAATATACAGCGCGTACAAAAACCGCGAAAAACTCAATGGAATTACTAACCAACGCGGGGAAAGCTGCCTCTATAATGATGGGAGATGCAATGCTTCCTGCATTGAAAGAGCTATCCGCGGAGTTGCTTCCCGTTGTTAAATCTATAGCCGGGTTTATTAAAGAAAATAAGGGGGCCGTAACTGCAGCCGCTGAATTTGCAGGAGGGTTTACAGGAATCTATATTGCAACAAACTTATTTCTGGCCGCTTATAACCTTATTCAACAAGGAGTAACAGGTATTAGGGGGTTATTCAATGGAGCCAAAATTGCAATCATTGCTTTTAAAGATAGCCAGATAGCCGCTGCCATTGCCACGAGAGCCTATGCAGTTGCTGCACGAGTCGCACAAGCGGCACAATGGCTGTTCAATGCTGCATTAAGCGCAAATCCGATCGGGCTAGTCATTGCCGGGCTTTTCGCTTTAGGTGCGGCAATTTACTGGTGCTATAACCATTTTGAACAAGTTCAAGCCTTCTGCGCTTCTATGTGGGAAAGTCCTGCGGCGGCCATTATCGCGTTCCTTACCGGACCGATAGGCTGGTTAATATATATAGGTGCTGGAATCATTGCAAACTGGGATAAAGTGAAGCAGTGGTTTACACTTTTGTGGGATGATCCAAGCGCAGCCATTGAACAGTTTAAAAACTTCGTAAGTAGTAAGTTAGATGAACTGTATAATAAGGCGCAGGAAATATGGAAATCTATTAAAGATGTCTTTAAGGATCCGATTCAAGCTGTAGTGAATTTTATTAAGGGCGGAGACAATGACGCGGCTAGCGTGGCAGAAATTCCAACTGCCCACAACGCATCTGGCGGCATCTATGGAAAGGGTGCTTTCCTCACAACCTTTGCCGAAGATTCACCGGAAGCGGCGATCCCGATCAATGGAACGACCCGCGCAATCAATCTGTGGCAGAAAACTGGGGAAATGCTCGGTGTAATGCCCCAGAAGAAAGAGCGGCCATTCAATCTGGCGGGTATAAGGGATCTGACGCCTGGAACATCTCGAAATACATCCAGGATAGAAATCAACTACAATCCGCAAATCACAATCACAGGGAACGCTGATGTAGGAACTATCCGGCAGGAGTTGGTAGACGACCGCACCAAGCTGGGGGAAATGCTGAAAAGCATATTGCATGATAGACGGAGACTGAGCTATGAGTAAAGTTTATAAAACAATCCAAGGCGATACATGGGACGGTATAGCGGCCAAAGTATACGGTGATGAGAAGTATCTCAATAACCTTTTAGAGAAAAATCAGAAGTACAAGGATATTATTATTTTCTCAAGCGGGGTCAGCCTGGAACTTCCGGAAATTGAAGCGGAGGCAACGACGATCCTGCCTCCATGGAAGAAGGCATAGTTATGGGATTACTGGATACATTGACAAGCTCAGGCGCCGGATACGCGAGAAGAGCGGGAGCCAGTATCACATATGATTCTGTAGATATTACGGAAGCGATTGAGAAATATTTGAAGTCACTCGAGTACACGGACGTACTGACAGGGCAGGCTGATGATCTTCAAATCACATTAGAAGATAGAAACGGATTATGGCTGGAGTCGTGGTTTCCGGAGAAAGGGGCCACACTTACAGCCTCCATTAAGACAAAATACTGGAATTCCCTTACAGAGGCAGAAAAAGAACTACCGCTCGGGATTTTTGAGATAGATGAGATAGAATGCAGCGCGATGCCCAGCGAGGCAAAAATCAAGGCCGTATCGGTGCCAAACAATACCACGCTCCGGGGCGAAGAACACACGAGGGCATGGGAAAAGTACACAATCAAGAAGATAGCCAAGGATATAGCAGACAAGGCAAAGATGGAGCTTGTATTTTCCGCAAAAGAGGACCCGACAATAGACAGAGTAGAACAGAGTGAACAGTCTGATTTGGAATTTCTGAATAAACTCTGCAATGATAACGGGCTGGCCTTGAAAGTGACAGACAATCAGATAGTTATTTTTGATATGACGGAACTCGAAGAAAAAGAGCCGTCTATTTTATTTGTACGGCCTTCTACTACACAGACCAATACAGTGGATGAGGCTGTGGCTGAGACATTGAAGCAAATCAAACCCTCAGGCTGGAGATTCAGCACAACCATAAGGGACGTATATAAGGCCTGTACCGTGGAATATACAGACGGAGGAAGCAAGACAAAAATCAGTTATACATTCACGGATCCGAACAAGAAAGAAGGAAAGACCCTGCTGGTAAAGCAGGAGGTAAAGACGCAGGCAGAAGCAGAAAGACTGGCCAAGAAGTCACTCAGAGAAAAGAATCAAGACGAAGTAACCGGATCCATCACCTGCATGGGAGATGTAGATTTATCAGCGGGATTGACTGTCACAGTGAAGGACTTCGGGCATTTCGACGGGAAATATATCATCTCTCAGGTAAGGCACACGCTTGGGAGCGGATATACGTGTTCGGTGGATATAAGGAAGTGTTTGGATGGCTACTGATAATTTGATGTCGATGCTGAGGAGAGTCATCAGAATCGGGAACGTTTCGAGCCTGAATCCGGATAACATGTCCTGTCGCGTTACTTTCCCAGATATGGATGATGCGGTAAGCCGTGAACTTCCCATATTGAACACGGGAAGCGGAGCGGAAAAAATGTACTGGCTGCCGTCTGTAGGTGAACAGGTCCTCTGCCTGATGATTCCAAGCCAGGGAGGCAGGGGAAGCAATGATGGAGTAGTACTGGGGAGTTTCTTCAACTCGGTGGATAAGCCAGTGAGGACAGGAGAAGGAATACGGCGCATAGATTTCGGGGATGGCTCTTATGTGGAACACGATAGGAATACAGGAAATCTCACGATAAAAGCAACCGGGACCGTATCCATCACAGGCGCCACAATACGTCTGAATGAGTAGGAGATGATCAGATGAATGCAACGAGACTGGGAGATGCAAATACGGGGCATGATTCCTGCCCGCCTGTTTCTCTGGTATCAGCAAGCCCCGATGTATTTATCAATGGAAAAGGCGCCGGACGAGTGGGAGACTCTTACAGCCCGCACTCCTGCAAGGTTCATCCTTCGCATTCCGGCGTGATATCATCAGGAAGCGCGACGGTATTTATCAACGGAAAGGCTGCAGGAAGAATCGGGGACCCAGTCAGCTGCGGAGGAACCGTGGCAGACGGAAGTCCGAGTGTTTATATAGGAGGGTAATATGGCGACAGTTGGAAGCCTGGGCGGTATCACATTCAATGTATCAAGCCGCCGGGTGCTTACATTCGATAATTACTCAAGGCAGGGGAACGCAAAGACCGCGGAGCATGAGATTATTGGAGAAAAATCAAATATGGAATATACAGGGCTCGAACCGGAGGAAATTTCCTTCGATATCGAGCTTTTTTCTCAGCTCAATGTAACGCCTGAAACCCAGCTCAAGAAGCTCAGAAAAATGAGAGACACAGGGCAGGCGGTCAGTTTCACCCTGGGAAGTCAGCCAGTAAGCCAAAACAAATGGATTATCACAAGCCTGGCAGAAAAACCGGAATACTGGAAGAAACATGGAAAGATGCAGGTTGTTGCTGCGTCGGTGACACTGAAGGAGTACAGGACAGATTCAAATGCTGCAAGCGCAAGCACGCCATGGGGAAATATAGAAACGCAGATACAGGAAATCCACAACGAGGTGGCCGCCTATAAACAGGATGCCCTTGACGTACTGGATGAGATTGATGATGCGGTAGGTGATTACTTATGACAATTACAGGGGATACGGTCCGGAGCATTAACTGGGATCCAGCGTCTGAGGCAGAGGAAATCGTACAGAATATACGCACGCTCCTATCCACGCGCATATTCAGCGTTCCGCTGGACAGGCGGCTGGGAATTGTGTGGGATGCCGTGGATGAACCATTGGACAGCTCCGTCGAAGGACAGCTTCGTGAAGATATATTTGATGCTATACAAAAATACGAACCTAGAGTCGAAATCAACTCTATTGATTTCAAATACGATTCAGATAACCAGCGGGTGATTCCAGTCGTGGACGTAAGCATAAAGAGGAGTGGTAATGAATGAATATCAATATACTGCCGGATGTTGAATTTGTCAGCGCAGACAAAGAAAAAGTAGTGAAATATTTAACAGATACATATGAGAAAATAACCGGCCGGACGCTGGCAAAAGTGGATCCAGTAAGACTTTTCATCTTAACCATTGCGTATGTAGATATCATGCTCCTCAATAAGATCAACTACACAGGCAAGCAAAATCTTCTGAAGTATGCCGAAGGTGGTAATCTGGATAATCTGGCGGCTTTGGTTGGCGTTGAACGAATTCCTGCTTCGGAAGCAACCGTAACGGTTACATTCACTATGCAAGCCGCACAAAATAATAACGTCTTAATCCCTAAAGGGACAAGGGTATCAGTACCAAATTCACAAGTATATTTTTCAACAGATGTGCCTCTTGTCATTACAAGCGGGAATACATCAGGGATAGTAACGTGTACTTGTCAAACGGCAGGAGATGCCGGGAATGGTATTACTGCTGGGATGATTACGAACATAGTAGACCCAGTTGCATATATTGCAAGAGTAGAAAATACAACTATTTCAGAAGGAGGAGCAGACACAGAAAGTGATGAACATTTACGAGAAAGAACGCAGGAAGCTATAGAATCATTCTCCACAGCGGGACCATCGGGGGCTTATGAATATTTTGCAAAAGCTGCATCGTCTTTAATTGGCGAGTGCAAAGCGGTATCTCCGGAAGCAGGGAGCGTTGACGTCTATATTCTGGAAGAAAACGGAGAAATACCCGGCGAAGAGCTGATACAAACTGTATCAAAGTACTTGTCCGACAGCAAGCGCAGGCCTTTGACCGACAAAGTCACCGTTAAAACACCAAAAACAACAAGCTATGACATCAATATGACTTACTACATAAGCACAGAAGATGCAGACGCAAACACAACAATAGCGAATATAAATAATGCAGTTAGCGATTACATAAGCTGGCAGGACACAAAAATGGGAAGAGATATCAACCCGGATAAGCTCACTCAACTTTGCTTAAAAGCGGGGGCAAAGCGGGTAGAGATCAAATCACCGGTATTTACTCATATAGCCAGCGGATTAGAAAAAGACGGATCATATATTGATAACTATGCTGTCGGAGTAGCAAAGAACAGTGGAAATAATGCAATAAACTACGGGGGCACTGAGAATGAGTGACATAAAAGATTTAGACATTGAGGCATTGCTCCCGGACTCCATTTCTGAAGATAAAAAAGCCAAAGCCATTGCGGAAGCTGTTACAAACCAGCTGCTGGAGATTAATAGAAATATCAATCAAATACTAATATGGGATGATATTTCAAAGCATGACGACAACACTTTGCTGAATCTTGCATGGCAGATGCATACCGACATTTACGATACATCATTTGGCAAGCAGGCAAGGGTTAACTTAATTAATGACAGCGTTAACTGGCACAAAGTCAGAGGGACCCCATACGCAGTGAGAAGAGCTCTCTACAACGTCTACTCTTCGGGATATGTAGAGGAATGGTACGAATACGGTGGGGAACCCTATCATTTCAGAGTAGCCGGAATCAGCGACGCTTTAAATAATGATGATGATCTAAAAAAGTTAGAAATGTTAATTGCATCATCTAAGAACTGCAGAAGTTGGATTGACGCAATTAATTTTACGAGAACGATTAGCAGCACAGTTTATGTAGGCGGAGCTGTTTTAGAAGAATATAAAGAAGACATTACATCAACGATACCAGAGGAAAACGGGAAATATATAGCATATTTTTCAATTAATGCCGAAGGGAACATAGCAGTGTCTGATAGCGAAAGCCAAGATCATATAGATATTTGGGATAACGATAATGATGGGAATTTGATTCAATCGGACAGAACCACGGGGTCAAGATACTGGGGAATTGACCGAGACGGGAATTACACGCTGAAGGAGGAATAGAGGATGGCGAACTGGAGTAAGTTCATACTCACAGAAAAAGGCAAAGAGATGCAAGCAAAAGCTGATGCAGGGACAATACTGACATTCAGTAAGGTAGGAGTAGGGGCTGGGACAGGAGACCCTGTAAGCACAATCACGGAGCTTTATGACAAACGCATAGATCTGACAATCGGGTCAGTAAAAGCGAGCGGGAACAAAGCGGAAATAACAACAACACTTACAAACGACGGCCTTTCAAATGCATTCCACGAAAGCGAGATAGGGGTTTATGTAAAAAACGAAGCAGGAGATGACGTACTTTTTGCCTTTGCCCAGGATTCTGATCCGGATCTCATCCCGGCCGAAGGCGGGAGCACGATGATATCAAAAGCGATTACGATACATCTCATTTTTAGTGATGCAGAAAGCGTAAGCGCGTCACTTGATACATCACAGTTTGTAACGCAATCAGCCTTTGACGATGCCGTTAAAACCCTAAGCGGAACAACATCAAGCGAAATCGCAAAACTGCCAAAAATGTCAGAAATCATTAATACAATATACCCCGTTGGGAGCATTTATTTAGCAATGGGATCTTTAAACCCAAACACACAATGGACAGGGACGAAGTGGGAAAGATTCGGGCAAGGGCGCACCTTTGTCGGAGCTGGAGATTTCACAGAAGACAATACTGCTTATACGTACAAGAATGGAGATATCGGGGGTGAAGCCAAGCATATATTAACTTTAGAAGAATCGCCGGAGCATAATCACATAGCAGCCGTGTCAATAGAAGGCGCGCACATTCATGAAGGGGTGACAGACGGAGCGGGAAATCATAATCACTCAGGAACCACAAACACCAGCGGAGAGCATACACACAACATCCCCGGCTATAAAAACGAGTCAAGAGACGGCCCGGGGCTGGCCGGAGGCGGTGCAGAAGTAACAGCAACAGCGACAACGACGAGCAATGGCGGGCACACTCATTCATTTTCAACGAACACAACAGGAGCGCATACACATACACTTACTACCGATTCACAGGGTGCCCATACTCATGTAGTAACAATTGGTAACGCAGGCGGAGGAGAAGCCCACGAAAACCGTATGCCGTACATTGTAGTTACATTCTGGAAGAGAACAGCATGAAAAGAGAAAAAGGAGGAAATCAATGAGCACGCGGAAAATAGTTCCGAACGCAGACAATGAAGGCGGACTTGGGACGGAATCAAAACGGTTCTCTAGCGCTTATGTAGTGACGCCCAATGCTGGAGACAATAGTGATAAAGTAGCAACAACAAAGTATAGCGATACGAATCTTACAAGCGCCAAGGCCTATTCAGACTCAAGAGCAGGAGAAGTTCTTACAAGCGCAAAAACGTATGCTGATGCAGCAGTAAGCACTCATGCATTGATTTCATCAAGCTCAACGAAGTCAGGACATATCATATTGGCATCGAGCAGTGAAGCAATCGCCGGGACCGAAGAAACAAAAGCAATTACTCCATCAACACTTTCTGACGTATTCAAGCAGTTGTTAATTCCACTTAAATATCCGTCGGCCGCTTCGCATAATGCACTTTACAGAGGAAAGGATTTGACCAGTTACTTTAACTCAGGAGCTATGTCGACAGCTATTGCAAATGGAACATTTGATGATATTTATCCAGGCGATTATATCATCAAAACCGTAACAGTCAATGGAACAACTTATAGCAACATCAAATGGATAGTAGGCGACCTAGACTATCATCTGCATCGCGGCGATACTGAAACAACTACCCACCATGTGGTGCTTTTCCCGGAAACCCATCTGGGGAATGCGAGAATGAATGCATCAAATACAACATCCGGAGGGTACCAAGGAAGTGAAATGTGGACTACCACCATTCCCCTCTATGCAACCGGAATTATTAACGCTTTCGGATCAAGTCATGTACTCGTTCACAGAGAGCGTCTTACAAAAGCCATTGATGCAAATGCATACGCTGGAGGGGGAGGAATGGGAAATGGCGCAACCGTGTATGCAGATGGAGAATGGGTAAACGTAACAGCAAACATTTTCAACGAAGCAATGATGTTCGGCCATGCTCCATTTGCTTCTTCCGGACGTGACACTTATGACTGCAATAAACAAATTGCTGCATTTAGGTATGGGCAGAATTTCACTAGAGCCAATTGGTGCTGGTTGAGAGATGGAGCGAGCTCCATTTGCTTCGCCTCTGCCGATTGCTACGGCGAGGCGGATTATGGCGGCGCGTCGAGTTCCCGCGGCGTGCGCCCGTATTTCCTGCTCCATTAACCATTACGCGGCCTCCAGCGTGAGGCCGCAGGAGGAATCATGGTATTAGTTAGAAAACGAACGTTGTCAAAACTTGAATTCTATATGAATGCAAGAAGGTTGCATAAACAGTTATTCTTTCTGCTGATTCGAGATTTTGGGATGAAGCCGAGAGCGAGAGAACCAACTTTTTATACAAAAGGATGGGAGCCTCAAGACAAAGAAATGTTTGAAACAATAGTCAGAAAATACGGAATTTCGCGCATTGTGGATGACTATCCAACGTGGGCTATATCCTATTGTCGAAGGAAAATTCTGAAAAACATAGACATAATGGAAGAGAATGTGACAAATGCCTATACGATTTGGGCAACAAACAAAGCGGAAGCAGAAGCCAGAAGGCTATATCAGGACAAAGCAATAGCCGCTTGTGAGAACCTAAAGCAGGATTTTGAATTCATTTCAGAGGTCTTGCCACTAAAAGTGGATAAGCTTTTGCCATACATAGATTCTATAAGCAAAGAAATAGCCCTTTTGAAGGGCTGGAGAAAATCCGACAATAAGAGAAATAAAGATTTTAAATGAATGACTTGGGTGTGTACTGATAGCGAGCTCCATTTACTTCGCCAATGCCAATAACAACGGCGAGGCGGATTATAACAACGCGTCGAATACCAACGGCGTGCGCCCGTATTCTCAGAGCTCCTAAAAGGCTATATGCCGTGGGGCATAGCAGGGAATGAGCACACATCCATCCGAAAGGTAAATAAAAGCCGTGACGGGGCTGCCTATGGGCATAGTCCCCTGTAAGCACGGCTATAAAAAAATATTATGAATAAACTAGATGGAGATTCTTACTTTCGCGCTTGCAAAAGAATAGAAAGATCATCCGGCTGGAAACACGAAAGCCAAAAATTCCTGCTGAGTCGACTGACGAATATTTCACAATTAAAGAAAGAAGTAAATAGCGGGAATTATCACCCTTCAACCGGAAGGCGATTCAAGATCAGAGAAAATGGGCACGAGAGAATTATTAATTCCATGACGCCTAAAGATGCAATGCTTCAACATGCACTTGCAGACGATATTCTAATTCCAAAGTTAAGCCATTACCTTATTCACGATAATGGAGCCAGCCTTAAAGGCAAAGGCGCATCCTTTACACGAAGAAGGTTTGAAGAACATCTGAGATGGCACTATCGAAGATATGGCACTGAGGGATACTTATTAATGATTGATTTCCGAAAATACTTTGACAATATAAGGCATGAGCGGGCACTAGAACTGATAAGCGAAAAGCTGAGCGACCCGAAAGCGTTGGAAATCGTAAGGAAAATATTCAAAACATACGAAATTGATGTTTCGTATTCCGACGATCCGAATATCGAAAACACCGTATTCAATTCACTGGAATATCAGAAAATCCCGGGAAGCTGGAAAACTGGGAAACGGTTTATGCGGAAGTCGATCGGGATAGGTTCGCAGATATCGCAAATCATAGGGATATATTATCCAAATGCTATTGATACATTCTGCAAAACCGTGAAACAAATCCATTGCTATGATGCCTATATGGATGATCGAGTGATCGTCCATCCCAATAAGTTGTTTTTAAAGAATCTTTTGAATGACATATCGAGAATTGCCAAAGAAAACGGAATATTTATCAATTACAAGAAGACTCAAATAGTAAAGATTCCTCATGGTTTTACTTGGTTAAAGACTAGGTACATACTGACAAGTTCTGGGAAAATAATCAAGAAAATGCCAAAGGATTCAATCACAAGAGAACGGAGGAAGCTGAAATCATTATCAAGATTCGTCGAGGATGGACTTATTTCCGAACAAGATATATGGCTTCATTACAAATCATGGAGAGGAAATGCAACGAAATATAATGCTTATTTTGCGTTGAAAAACATGGATAAACTTTACCGGAGGCTTGCAAATGAACGAAAAAGAAACAGAAATCAGGACAAAAATTGAAATGCTCAAAAATGAGCTTAGCAGTAACAATTCAGAAATCGGTGACTATAAAATTACGAAAATCTATGAAGCCAGACTGAAAGGGGAGAAGGATCCGTACGATTTTAGCGATTTAATATCGAAAAGAGATTCGGTTAGAGCACAAATTAACGAGTTGCAATCTGAGTTGAATAAGCTGGAGGCAGAATGATTTCTATCACCGAAGCTGCCGAAAGACTCGCAGAAATTGTAGAAGCTCAATCAAGGCTTATTGAAAAGCTCATTGATGCCGTCGGACAATTTGACGAATTCGAGAATGAAGTCAAGAAAATCAACGAAATGAAAGAGGACCTTCGGAGGTGAATTATGGAGCTTAATCAATTCATGGATGCCATAGAACGGGCGGCTACGCGGCTTGGAGACTATTGGCAGGCCAAAATAGTTGTGTCCGGAATTATCACCGCGGTCCAATTTCATCTGGAACTTCTGGCACTGTTTACTATTTTGATTGTTATTGACCTTGCAACAAAATGGATTGAACTTGCTTACAACACAATAAAAACGGACACTTATAATCCAGACATTATCGAAAGTATTAAAGCTATTCCGGAAGCACATAAGGAGGGAGTCATTTCAAGCCGAAAAATGAAAACGCAATTCTGCGGGAAAATTATTGTCTATGTGATTGTGGTCATGGCAGGAAACGTGATAGATACAATGACCGTACATGCGCATGGATATGGACTGGTCATGCCACTTTGCATTTCCTATCTTGCGGCCTCTGAACTGCTATCAATCATTGAAAATCTGGACGATGCCGGAGTAAGTGCAGTTCATGACCTGGTGAATATCATCAAAAGGAGAAGAGGAACATGAAAGGAATCGACGTTTCGGAAAATAATGGAGCCGTTGACTGGGAAGCTGTAGCAGCGGCCGGATATGAGTTTGCGATTGTACGCCTTGGATACGGACACGGCCATTTGGATTCAAACTTTTATAAAAACATCAATGGCGCGAAAAAAGCCGGATTAAAGCTGGGGGTATATTATTATTCTTACGCCACAAATGAATCGGATGCTGAATATGAAGCGGATTACATTGTGAAGACGTTGGAAGATTGTGGCCTGAACTCCAGCAACCTTGAAATGGGGGTATGGATTGACGAAGAAGATGATGGATGGAGGCAGCGCCACGGACTGGATATGAGCCCGGACGGTTTGCAGACAATCACGAACATGGTAACTCTCACGATTAATAAGCTGTGGGATGCCGGACTGCAACCTGCAGGCGTATATTGTAATTTCGATTGGCTCTATAACCATATTGACATGAGTCAGACCGGAGGAGCTGGGCTGTGGATTGCAAGTCCAGGGAAAATTGAAGAGGGACCGGGAGTAAGCTGTATGCTTTGGCAATACTCGTTCAAAGAAAAAATCAATGGGCAGGTATTCGATGCCGATATCACCGGAGATGGTTGGGATGGCTGAAAATGAAGCAAAAAACATCATCATTGCTGTCATTTCGATCGCCCTGGCTATTGCCTGCTGCTGCCTGGCTTATATAGGATGGGAGAAGAAAAAAGCTGAAAAGCCGACTGTCATTTCTCAAGAAGAAGTAAAGCAGCCGGAGACAGTTGCTAAGGAAATTCACGTCAGCGAGCCTGCGGCTCAGACGATCGTAAGAGAAATAGAAAAATCATCCGGATCCACGCCTTCCGTCACTTACTATGTGACAGCTCCAACTGTCGAGAAGGCTGCTGAGAACACGGCAAAGCAGATGGAGAACAAGGATAAGTCACTCCCCGCAAAAGCATTGGAGAAATCAGACCGAACCATTGTGACACCGGACGAAAAGCTCAACAAAGTTGATGTTTATAAAATCAACCTGCGTAAAGCCCACAAGGTAAAGGCTGGAGTTTCGTGTGTCTATGATAAGAGCTATTTCACGGCAGGTTATCAGGCAGGTCGCTGGGAAGGCCTCGCTTATTTTGATTGGAATGGAAGACCCAAGGGCGGAAGCGTACTGTACACTGCTTTCGAGTGGTAAAGAAAAAAGCCGTATCAGTTCATCTTTTGAATGGACTGGTACGGCTTTTTAAAATGCTAAAAAAGTCAGGATTTATCGAATAAATCTGCGATTTGCTATTGACTTTATAACCGAGAAAGGTTACAATATATACAGAGTTAAGGAAGGGAGGTGAAAACATGAAAATGAGTAAAGAAAAAATAAGCTTGGCCACAGCGATAATCAGCCTTGCAAGCGCAATCATCAATCTGGTGGCAAGCTTATTTAAAGGGGATTAAGAAACCCCAAGAAGGAAGCCCCTCGGCCGAGGGGCAATCCCTTCTTCTTTATTCATTATATCATGGAAACTATGGATACTCAAAAATTGGCTTTCGTAATTTCGGTTATTGCATTGATTCTTTCCATTATTAATCTTGTGATTGTTCTGAGGTGAGGGATAGTGTTTGAGTTTACAGATATTATGACTACGGCGGAAGCAGCCGAAAGGTGGGGAATATCGCCTGTATCCGTTAAACACCTTTGCACGGGGCTGCAAGGTAGACCTCCACGGCTGACTAAAGAGGAATGCCGCAAGTCGGGAAATACATGGCTCGTTACCCGGCAGGGGATGGAACGGCTCTATGGGCCTGAGAGAACGGCGCACGATGGTAAAAAGTCTAATTGAGAATAGAAAACGGCAACAAAACGGCAACAGAATTTTGTAAAACCGTGATATTCAAAGTGAAACAGTATAAAAGAAAAGATGGGCAGAACCCCGATAAATACGGGATCCTGTCCATCTTTTTGTAATTCTGTGATACTCCGTAAAACAGGCGTTTTATTTGGAGTACAGTTCGACGATGTTGGTTTCGTTGACTTCGTCTTTGTACGGAAGTTCATCTCTCTGCGGGAATCTGGTCAGAGTAGCTGTCCAGTTGTCGAAGCTCTTTTCGATGTATGGAAGATCGAAGGGCTTCAGTTCCTGGAAGGACTGCTTGAACATTTCGTTAGCTCTGTAAGCTTCGCGGAGGGAGATAACCTGGCCGGCACGTACCGGATAGGACGGGATATCAACTCTCTTGCCGTCAACGTTGATCAGTCCATGGGTTACCATCTGACGAGCCTGACGGATGGAACGTGCAAAGCCTGCACGGTATACAAGGTTGTCCAGTCTTGTTTCCAACAGGAACAGCAGGTTTTCGCCTACGACGCCGGACATTCTCCTTGCTTTATCATAATAGCGGTAGAACTGCTTTTCAAGCAGGTTGTACATCGCTTTAACCTTCTGTTTTTCTGCGAGCTGAACGCCGTATTCAGACTGTTTTTTCTGACGGGTTTCAGCTACCTGCCGTTTTAACGCTTTCGGATGGCCGTAAATGTTTACGCCGAAACGTCTGCTGGTCTTAAAACGGAGATTTCTGTTAGTTGCCATTGTGTGAGTCACCTCTCTAAAAAATTAGCTGCATATTCGAAACAGCTTTTATATTATAATTTGTTTCTGCTTATCTGTCAATGAAATTTCTCTGTATAGAGCGTATTTTCCCTGTTCCTTTCAGTTTAGGGGAAAATCCATGGATATTCATCCCCTGTCTTTGGATAATACCCATACATAAGGCTTTCCATCCTGCTTGTGAAGACCGACGACTTCAGGCATGAAGGAGGGGAATTCCCTGCCGTATTCCTCGAGGAAGAGGAAGTAGGAAAGGATGTCCTTTGTCCATGTTTCTCCGGCCGCCAGAAGGCAGATGCCCGGAGGATAGGGAAGGACGGCTTCAAGGGCAGTTCTTCCTTCGGCCTCTGCAAGCGGGCATTTTTCGCCTTTTCCTGAGAGCCATAATTGATTGGCTTTCCTGCCTGTCATTGGCGCATCCGGGAAATGCTCAGAGGAAAAGAGGGTATTGAGGAGAGAAAAAACATTCTTTTCATGAAGGAAATGGAAGAAGCGGGAAGAAAGGTCCCGGATGTCTTCTTCCGGAAGGGAAGAACATTCCGGAAGGATTTCAGAAACCGGCCTGTTTTCCTCGAAGGCCTTTTCCAGATCGGCCAGGGCAGAAACCAATCTCTTTGCCTTTCCTTCCTTGTCGCCTGGCTCGGCAAGAAAGAGAATTGTGCAGAAATCGGACTTCTCCGGCGTGATGCCTTTGGATTCAAGGTACATGGAAATAAGAGGCGCAGGGATTCCTTCCTTGTATTCCTTCAGGGATCCGCTTGTCAGAAGGATCTTGCAGGGATCGATCATCGAAAGTCCGTCTTCTGCGTGAGAGAATCCATGCCACGCGTAGTCTTTGGAAATAGAGAAGAAAGCAGGATCATTCATGATTTCCTTATCATCTGCTTCTTCCCATTTCCTTCCATGGACGATCGGGGGTAGGAAGGGGCGGATGAAGCGGAGGTTTTTGAGAAGCTTTTTCCTTAAATGGATGGAGAAGCGGAAGGCTTCTTCCCATAGCTCTTTTCCATACTTCCTGTGAATGAGCGCATTCATTTCAAGCCCTGCAAAAAGAGGATAGTAGGGGGAAGTCGATATATTCATGAGGAAAGCGCTGTCCAAAATATCATCGGGAAGGCAGCGCTTCTCGCCTTTGATATGGCTGTCTTTCTTGTGGATCTGGGACGTCTGGGAAAATCCTGCAAGCTGCTTGTGGACGGACTGCGTGACAAGGATTCCGGGGTCCTCGGGCCCAAGGGGAAACGTCAGGACAGCACTGTCTTTCAAAAGCGAGATGAAATTTTCATATCCTGCCCATGCGCCGTCGAAAAGAATGTAGTCACAGAGCGGGCCCAGCTTTTCCAGTATCATTTTTGCATTGAGGAAAAGCCCGTCGTATGTGGCAAGCTGCAGGCAGGCAAGGCGGAAAGGCCGCTCCTTTTGGGCAAGGGAAGGATCGATGGCTGCCGCCTTTTTCCTGAGGAAATCCGAATCAAGGAAGGCAGGGTCAAGCGTATCTATGACGCCTTCCCCGTTTCTTTCCGATCCCAGGTATACTGCTCTTGCACCTGCCTGGATGAGGGCGCCCTGATACGTGGATTTATGGTTGTTCCTGTCAAAGAGGACGAGATCATTCTCGGAAAGAAGGGCAGAGGCACAGATCCGGTTTGACGTGGATGTCCCTCCCAGGACGAAGCGGCAAAGGTCGCTCTGCCAGGTGCGGGCGGCCATTTCTTCAGCCATTCCGGATACGCCCTCATGGGAGAAAGGATCTCCTATAAGGGAAGAGGAATCGGAGATATCGGCGAGGAATGCATTTTTTCCAAGGCCTTTTGTAAATATATTTCCTTCTTCTGTCATTTCATAAAAAGCGCCGCTGTGATGGCCCGGCGTATCAAAGTCGTCTCTTTCATGCAGGGCATGGGATAGAAGAGACTGCGTGAACGGAGGAAGCTTTTTAAGCTCATTTTCCGTAAGTGTATGTTCTTTATTTTCCATGGTGCCTCCTGTCTAATGGTTTATTATACAATATGAAAAGCTGTTGTGGCGCGGATGTCCGTTTTCTTGTATAATATCTTATTCTTATGTTAATATGTAATGATAAGACGAGATGAAAAATGGGAGGTCCTGACAGGATGGCTGATTCGGTCAATACGGAATATCAAGTGAATATCCCTGTTTTTGAGGGACCGATGGATCTGCTTCTCCATCTGGTTACGAAGAATCGAATTGATATCCATGATATACCGATTCAGAGCATTACCAGCCAGTACCTGGACTACCTCAATGCAGCCAGTGAATTCGACCTGGAGCTTGGGAGCAGTTTCTTTGCCATGGCAGCCACACTGCTTTTTATCAAATCCAGAGTGCTCCTTCCAAAGAGAAGGCAGGAGGAAACGGGAGATGAGAGTGAGCAGGAAGATCCCCGCGGGGAACTGGCAAGGTCTCTGGAAACGTTCCAGATGATCAAGGAAGTGAGAAGGCGTATTTCCGAACTCATGGAAGAGGAACGCCCCTACCATGGGAAGGAGCCGGAAGATGTCAGGAACGCTGCGTTTACCGGTAGTATTCCTGTTGCCCGGCTGCAGGCCGCTTTCTTTGCCCTTTATGATGCGATTCATGAAGAGGAGGAACGCTGGGTGCCTCCGGAAGAGGTTTCCCTTGAAGCGGAGATTGAAACGCTGGGAAGCACGCTGAAAAGACAGGGGAAAGTGGAATTTCGTTCTTATTTTGCAAAACAGAAGACAAGGCTGCGGCTGGCTGTGACGCTGATGGCTCTTTTGGAGCTGATGCGCCTTGGCAAAGCCAGACTCAGGGATACCGCTAAAGGTCTTGTCATTGAAGGGGGAATACAATGAGCAGTCTTGACCGTATGGCCGGCCTTTTGGAAGCATTTCTTTTTGCCAAGGGAGATCCCGTCTCCCTGAAGGAAATGGCAGAGGCGCTGGAAGAAGACTCATTGAAAATAGAGGAAGCACTTCATGTGCTTCAGGAAAAATACGACAAGCCTGATTCAGGCATTACGCTCCATCATACGGGAGCGGGCTGGTCACTCACGACGAAGAAGATGTATGACGAATGCCTCTCCTCCCTTCTGGGGAAACAGAGCCCGCTTTCCTCTTCTGCGCTTGAAACGCTGGCTGTCGTAGCATTCAAGGAACCGGTCACCCGCACAGAAATCGAGAAAATCCGCGGAGTTTCTGCAGGAAGAGTCCTGGCAGGACTCCTTGAAAAGGGACTGATCGAAGAACGAGGGCGTCTGGATGTGCCCGGAAGACCTATTTTATACGGCACGACAAAACGGTTCCTGCAGTGTACGGGTCTTAGTGATATCAGCGAACTTCGGACAAGATGGTCCGGGAAGCTGGATGAAGGAGAATTATTTTGAAAGAACGCTTACAGAAAATTTTAGCACGCGCCGGTATTTGCTCCCGCCGCAAGGCAGAAGAGCTGATCGTTTCCGGCAAGGTGCGCGTCAACGGCAAAGTTGTCAAAGAACTCGGGTCGGAAGCCGATCCGTTCTCTGACAGGATCGAGGCGCTTGGCGAGACTGTAAAGCCGGAGAAGAAGCGCTGGTTCCTCTTTTACAAGCCGGACGGCGTCATTACTTCGGTGTCTGATCCGGAAGGAAGAAGGACGGTCATGGATTACTTCAGGAACATCAGGGAAAGAATATTCCCTGTAGGCCGTCTCGATTATCATTCGGAAGGTCTCCTTATCATGACCAATGACGGAGAACTCGACAATATCCTGACGCATCCGAAGCATGAAGTGAAGAAGGTGTACGAAGTCACCGTCAGGGGCAGGTATTCCCCGAAACTGGCGGAAAAAATGTCCAAAGGCGTCCGCATCGATACCGGTGTGACAGCGCCCTGCGAAATCGAAGTCATCGGTTATGACAAGGAAAAGAACAAAACGCAGGTCCGCATGACGCTTCATGAAGGAAAGAACCGCGAAATCAGAAAGATGATGGCAGCTTACCATTATCCGGTATTTGAACTGAAACGTGTCAAGTATGCATTCCTGACGCTGGACGGGCTTTCCAGAGGAAGCTACCGCCGTCTGACGAATGAGGAGGTGCAGAAGTTATATGAGCTCGGGAAATAAGACAATCTGCATCATAGGGGGCGGCGTAGCCGGCCTTCTGGCGGCTGTGACCGCAGCTGACGAGGGAGCTTCTGTCAAGCTCTTTGAGAAAATGTCCAAAGTGGGCCTCAAGATGGGCATCACGGGAAAAGGGCGCTGCAATCTGACAAACAGCGCGCCGATCATGGACTTCATTGCAAAGACACCCGGAAACGGCAAGTTCCTGTACAGCGCTTATGAAAAATTCAATAATGAAGACCTTCTGGGCCTGCTTCACGGCTGGGGCCTCAAGACGAAAGTGGAACGCGGCGGAAGAGTATTTCCAGCAAGCGATGATGCGCAGGAAGTCCGTCATCTTTTCATGGACCTTTTAAGAAAGAAGAAGGTAGAGCTCCATCTGGATGAATCTGTCACCCGCATCCTGACAAAGGACGGGGAAGTATCCGGAATCGTGACTGACAAGGGAAGCTATGGCGCCGGTGCCGTTATCCTCTGTACGGGCGGCTCCTCTTATCCGCGCACCGGCTCGACCGGCGACGGCTACCGCATGGCAAGAGAGCTTGGCCACAAGGTCACGGCAATCCGCCCTGCGCTGATTCCTCTTGTCTGCAAGGAATCCTACGGCAAGGAACTTCAGGGACTTTCCCTGAAGAATGTATCCTTTTCCATTGATGCAGGCGGAAGAAGGAAGGCCAGCGAATTCGGCGAGATGCTTTTCACGCATTTCGGCGTAAGCGGCCCGATCGTCCTGATGCTTTCCGACAAGGCATCGCTCTGGCTGTCACAGGGCCATGAGATCAAGGCATCCATTGACCTGAAACCGGCCCTGACGGAAGACGTACTCGACAAGCGAGTCCTTCGCGATCTGGAAACGTACCATCTGAAACAGATGGCAGGCGCTCTCCAGGATCTGATGCCGCACAGGATGATCGACGTCATCCTTTCCCTTGCCGGCATCGAAAGAGACCTTACTGTCAGCGATCTCAAGAAGGCGCAGAGAATTGCGCTTGTCAAAACGATGAAAGCCATGCCGCTCACCGTGACGGGGACGCGTCCGATTTCGGAAGCCATCGTTACGGCAGGGGGCGTTTCCGTCAAGGAAATCAATCCGTCCACGATGGAATCCAAAGTGGTTAAAAAATTATATATGGCGGGCGAAGTGCTTGATGTCCATGCATTTACTGGCGGCTACAATCTGCAGGCTGCTTTCTCCACAGGGCATCTGGCGGCGCTTTCCGCAGTAAGGAGTCTGGAAAATGCGTAAATTATCTATTGCGATCGACGGACCTGCAGGTGCAGGCAAGAGTTCTGTCTCCAAAATTCTGGCAGCAAGGCTCGGGTATGCCTATCTTGATACCGGCGCCATGTACAGGGCTGTCACATACGAAGTCCTCAGCAAAGGGATTTTTGATGAAATAGAAATCGTCCTCATGATCAATAAGATTGATATGGAAGTGAAACCTGACAAGGATGCCATGCTTGTCTTTGTCGATGGGGAAGATGTAACGCCTTTCTTAAGGACAGCTGACGTTTCTGCCCATGTTTCCTGGGTGTCTGCCATGGCAGGCGTCAGAAGAGCCATGGTCAAGATCCAGAGAAAGCAGGCAGAAAAGGGCGGAATTGTCCTTGATGGAAGAGATATAGGAACGACAGTCCTTCCCAATGCCGATGTGAAGATTTTCCTGACGGCTTCTGCTCATACAAGAGCCATCCGCCGCTGCATGGAGCTTGCTGCTGCCGGACAGGATGTAACACCGGAAGGCATTGAGGAAGATATCGAAAAGAGAGATTATCAGGACAGCCACAGAGCTGTTTCTCCTCTCCGCCAGGCCGACGATGCCGTTCTTCTTGATAACGGGGATCTGACACTCGAAGAGACCGCAGATGCCATCATCAGCATCTGCAGGGAAAAATTTCCCGGATTTGATGCGTAAGCAGGCGGTATTCAAATGGGATACAAAATTGTAAGGGCTATACTCGATTTCTTTTTCTTCATCGTATTCCGCCTCCATGTGGAAGGCAGGGAAAACGTGCCGGAAAAAGGCGCCATCATTGTAGCGCCCAATCATAAGAGCTACTGGGATCCGCCGATGATAGGCGTAGCTTTCAAGACGCGTATCGTGCACTTCATGGCCAAGGAAGAACTTTTCAAGAATCCTGTTTTCGGCTGGGTCATCCGCCAGCTCGGTACTTTTCCGGTCCGCCGCGGCGTGACGGACAGGGCTGCCATCCGCCAGGCTGTCAAAGTTTTGAAGGATGGTTATCCGCTTGGCATATTTCCAGAAGGCACCCGTATCAGAAGAGAAGGCCTTGGCAAGTTCCATTCAGGCATGGCTTCTCTGGCTCTGATGACAGGGACGCCCATTCTTCCGGTAGCCATTGTCGGATCCATGCATATGCCGAAATGGAGTGCGCATCCGGCTGTCCTCATCGGGAAACCGATCCCGGTCAAAAAGGAAAAGGCAACAGAAGAAAAAATCGAAGCCCTGAATGAACTGGTCAAAAAAGAAATTCTAACTATGGCCGAAGAATACAAGGCAAGATTCCAGAAACATTAATTTTGGTCATTAATCATATCGAACTTTTTTATACATAACATCGATTTCAATCTATAGCGAAAGCGAGGAATGAAGAAAAAGCATATGGAAATTTATAGAGCTGATGTCATGGGATTCTGCTACGGCGTCAAAAGGGCAATGAAAATTGCTGAAAAAGCCGCAAAAGACGGAGTAAAAGCCGTAACGTACGGCCCTATTATCCATAATCCGCAGGTAGTCGGAAGACTAGCCGAAGCAGGCGTTCCTGCGGTTAATGAACTGGATGAAGTCAAAGATGAGATTGTTATAATTCGCTCGCACGGAGTGGGCCCTTCGTGTTATAATACACTTAAGTGCAAAAATCTAGCCCTAATGGACGCAACCTGTCCATACGTCAAACGCAATCAGGAAATCACAAGGCAGCTTGTTGCGGACGGAAAGCAGGTTGTACTCATCGGTGAAAAGAAGCACCCGGAAATGAAAAGCGTGGCTGAATGGGCGGTGGGACATTCTTACATGGTGGAAACGATGGAGGATGTAGACGCACTCCCGCCAATGCAGGAAGCCCACATAGTCATACAGACTACGTTTTCGGTTGCTCTTGCTGACAGGCTGATCACTGCCATCAAACAGAAGGTACCCGTGGTACACGTCAACAAATCCATTTGTGACGCAACGATGCAGAGACAGCAGGCAGCGCGTGAGCTGGCGCGGAAAGTAGATGTGATGATCGTCATAGGCGGGCGCAACAGCGCAAATACCGGACGATTGGCAGAAGTCTGCCGCAGTGAAGGCGCCGTAACGCATCACATTGAAACGGCTGAAGAGCTAAAACCAGAATGGTTCCGCAGTCAGGACAAGATTGGCATCACCGCCGGTGCATCCACACCGGACTGGATCATAGAGGAGGTAGTTTGTATTATGGAAAACATGAAGGAAATGCTGGATCAGGAGGAAATGAACCTGGATGTACACAAAGGCAGCGTAGTTGAGGGTAAGGTTATCGAAGTTCTCGATGACAAAGCTTACATCTCCTTTGGCTACAAGACCGAAGCTGTGCTTCAGGCTCATGAATATTCCTACCCGGCACCGGCATCCCTCAAGGATGTGCTGAAAGTCGGAGATACACTCCGTGTTCAGGTAGTAAGCGGAGTTAAGGAAGACAGCACGATTTATGTGTCTAAGATTAAAGTAGACCGTCTGGCTGACTGGGATGTCGTTGAAGAAGCATTCCAGAAGGGCGAACCTGTTGAATGCGAAGGCATTGAAGCAATTAAAGTCGGACTGCTCGTTCAGATTAAGTCTCTGCGCGGTTTCATTCCGCTGTCCCAGGGGGATCTGCGTTTCGTACATTCCCTGCAGGGTCTTGTTGGACAGAAGTTCCCGGCTAAGATTCTCGAAGTAGACCGCACAAAGAACAGACTGGTTCTTTCCCGCAAAGCTGTACTGGAAGACCAGAGAAATACAGAAATGGACGAAATCGAAGAAGCTTACCAGAACGGCACCGTTCTGCAGGGCACCGTTAAGAAGATCATGCCATACGGCGCATTCATCGGAATCAACGGCGTGGAAGGACTGCTCCACATCTCCGATATTTCCTGGAAGAAGATTGGCAAAGTAGAAGACGTTCTCAAACCAGATCAGGTCATTGATGTCAAGATCAAATCCTTCGATCGTGAAAAACAGAGAATCTCCTTCACACACAAAGACTGCCTCCCGAACCCATGGGAAACCGCTGTACATGATCATCAGATCGATGATGTAGTAGACGCTAAAGTCGTTAAGATCCTTGAATTCGGCGTAATCGTTGAACTCGAAGACGGACTGACCGGCCTGCTCCACATCAACGAAATGACCGATGACCACAACAAGAAACCGGGCGATATCTGCCAGGTAGGCGACGATCTGAAAGTCCGCATCATCAACATTGATGAAGGACGCAGAAGAATCTCCTTCAGCCTCGTAGAAGCTCCCGTTCATGACGCTCCGGAAGAAGCTTAATTGAAACTGAAAAAGACCGCCGCCGGCGGTCTTTTTTTTGTATGCCACGTGAAAATGGAGAAATCAGGGGATAATCCGCGTATTCTCTATCATTTCCTGCTTTATCGCAGCTTTTCTTTGCTTTATGACTTCTCATAGACGGAAAGGGGCTCTTATGGTAAACTATAAACTTGACATCTATAAGGGCAGGGCATACAATTTTTTATAAGGATAAAAATGGGAAAGTGTTGCTATCCTGAATAGAATTTTACATAAGAAGATTACTGGACCAATGACAGGTCCAAAGGAAAGGACAGGGAATCATGAGTAAACCTCTCGTAGCCATTGTAGGCAGACCGAATGTAGGAAAATCGACACTCATTAATGGTCTGGCGCAGCGGCGCGTTTCCATTGTAGAGGACATCCCCGGCGTAACAAGAGACAGAATTTATTGCGATGTAAAGTGGCTCGACAGAGAGTTCACATTGATCGATACGGGCGGAATTGAATTCAAGGACGAAAGGGACCAGATCTCCAGCGGCATCCGCCAGCAGGCAGAACTGGCCATGGATGAAGCCGACGTTATTCTTTTCGTTGTGGATGCAAGGACAGGAATGACAGCAGACGATGAAACAATCGCAGGACTTCTCAGAAGGACAGGCAAACCGGTTGTTCTCTGCGTCAACAAAGTAGACAGTGAAAACCAGGAAATGGATGTCTATGAATTTTATTCGCTCGGACTCGGGGATCCGGTCGGAATTTCTGCCGTCAACCGTCTGGGCTTCGGCGAACTTCTCGACCGCATCACGGAAGGCTTCCCGGCAAGAACGGAAGAGTCTTCCGAAGACATTATCCGTACTGCCATCGTAGGCCGTCCGAATGTCGGGAAATCCACGCTGATCAATTCGCTTCTCGGATACCAGAGATCCCTTGTAGCTGACGAAATGGGAACGACGCGCGACGCAGTCGATTCCGTATGGAAGTTCAAGGGCAAGACATTCGTGCTGGTCGATACAGCCGGCATGAGAAAGAAGAGCAAGATTGATGAGCCTGTTGAAAAATACAGCGTCATCCGCTCAATCCGCGCTATCGACAACTGCGACGTAGCCATCTTCATTCTGGATGCCGAGGATATGCTGACAGAGCAGGATAAGAAGATCATAGGCTACATCCATGAAGCAGGGAAGGGCCTGATCCTTTTCGTCAATAAATGGGATACCATTGAAAAAGGAAATACAACAAACGTTGAGTTTGAAAAGGAAATCAGAAAAGGACTTCCTTTTGCATCCTATGCGCCGGTTCTTTTCGGATCGGCTCTTACCAAGCAGAGAATCCATCGTCTTGGCGACATGATCTATGCAGTGGCAGAACAGGCAAGCCTTCGTGTTCCGACCGCTGTTCTCAATGACCTTCTCGAAGATGCCAAGATGGTCAATCCGCCGCCGGCACATTCCGGCCGCGTAGCAAAGATTTACTACATGACGCAGGTAGGGATTCGTCCGCCAACGTTTGTCATGTTTGTGAATGACGCCAACCTGATCCACTTCTCCTATGTCCGTTTCATGGAAAACAGGCTGAGAGAAGCGTTCAGCTTTGAAGGGACGCCTATCCGCATTGTTATCAGAAGCAAGAAGGATGGTGGAGACGACTGATGGAATCATTCCTATGGATTGTGCTCTCCTATTTTATCGGCGCAATCCCAAGCGGGTATATCATTGGCAAAGTATTTTACCATGTCGATCTTAAAAAGACGGGAAGCGGCAATATCGGTGCAACGAATGCATATCGCGAGCTTGGCGTTGTTGCCGGCCTTTCCGTATTTATCTGTGACTTTTTGAAAGGATTCATCGCCGTTCATCTGGGGATGCCTGATCCGCTCATCGTTCTGGCATGCGCTATCGCAGTCATCGTAGGGAATGACTGGTCCATTTTCCTGCACTTCAAGAGCGGGAAGGGCGTTGCCTGCGGCGTTGGCGCCTTTGCTTATATTTCAGCTCCGGCTGTTCTTTGTGCCTTTGCCGTGTGGCTTCTTGTCTTCAAGGCAAAGCACATCGTGTCTTTAAGTTCCATCATAGCTGCCCCTGTCGTAGCTCTTGTCCTTCTCATTGAAGGCGCTTCTGCCGAATATGTCATATTCGCAGCTCTGGCAGCCGTGATTGTTATCGGGAAGCACAAAGATAACATCAAAAGGCTCCTGAAAGGGGAAGAAAAGCCGATTACCAGAGAAAAGAGGTAAGTCTTGTGAAAATAGCCATGATAGGTGCTGGCGGCTGGGGTACAGCTATGATGATTTCCCTTGCCGGCCGTCATAAAGACCTTGTCTTGTACTGCAGGAAGCCGGAAACGGCAGAAAAGCTCAATCGCGAGAGGGAAAATAAGGAATACCTGCCCGGAGTTCATCTTCCGGAGGTTATCCGTATTACCAGTGATCTGAAGGAAGCAGTGGAAGGCGCGGGCTGCGTCGTCATCTGCACGCCGTCAAAGGCTGTGGCTGATACGGCAGGCAAAATTGCCAAATGGCTTGAAAAAGATGCAGTCGTCGTTTCTGCATCCAAGGGCCTTGCCGATGATGAAGGCCACCGCCTTTCCGAGGTCATTGCCCAAAAGGTGGCAGGGATTACGGACAGGATTGTTGCTTTGTCCGGACCGAACCACGCCGAAGAAGTCGGCGCCGGCCTTCCATGCGCAACCGTTGCTGCCTCTGAAGTGCCTGAGGCAGTCCAGATCGTCCAGGATCTTTTCATGAGCCCTGTATTCAGGGTGTACAGAAGTGATGATATCCGCGGCGTCGAATACGGCGGAGCTTTGAAGAATATCATGGCTCTTGCCTGCGGCGTGCTTGACGGAATCAAACTGGGCGACAACAGCCGCGCTGCCCTGATGACACGCGGACTTGTTGAAATGACAAGATTCGGTGTCAGATTCGGTGCCAAGATGAATACATTCTTCGGCCTTTCCGGCATGGGAGACCTTGTCGTTACCTGCACGAGCTCGCACAGCCGCAACCATACGGCCGGCGTCATGATGGGCGAGGGAAAGACAGCGAAGGAAATCGTTGAAGGAACGAATATGGTCGTTGAAGGAATGCGTACAGCGCTCCTTGTCCATGAAATTGCCAAAAGAGAACATATTGACATGCCGATCACAGAAGAAGTATGCTGCCTGATCAATGGGGAGCATACAGCAAGAAAGGCATTGGAAGTACTGATGGCAAGAGCCAAGAAAGCAGAGTCTGAAACGTATCCGACGGAATCTCTTTAATCCATACGAATTCATCAGTCTGCCTTGATGTTACCCTTATCGGATGCCGGTAGGGGTAATGCTGTTTTAAAGGATTCCTGTGTTTTCGGCATCTGGCGGAAGAAATTACGCGGAGAAATATAAATTCTTTATGCATGAATGGAATATCTTTCTGAAGAAAGCATAAAAAATTTTATTTCAATATAGTCCGTTTATGCTATAATCTAGCTAAGTGCGGATTGACGGGCTGCCCGTTTGATACAGATCACTATAAGGAAAATTAAGAATGAGAATTGTAGGCGGCAAAGCAAAAGGTACGATTTTACTGTCCCCGGCAGGTAAGAATACAACAAGGCCCACTCTTGGAAGAGTGAGGGAGAGCATTTTCAATGTTCTTGCTAATGTGGGACTGGAAGAAGCGAAGGTTCTGGATATTTTCGCCGGAACCGGAGCCATGGGGCTTGAAGCCTTGAGCCGCGGAGCGGCAGAAGCTGTCTTCATAGACAGGACAACAAGTGATATTATCAGGAAGAATGCAGAGCGCTGCCATATGAGCGGGCAGGTGAAGGTCATCGCAAGAGACGTCACGCCGGCCTTGAAGCTCTTAGGTGGCAAAAGCTTTGATTATATCTTCATGGATCCGCCATACCGCAAGGGGTATATCAATGAGATCCTGAAGGAGATACTATCTTGCGGGATCTGCAGTGATGATGCTATTATTGTTGCGGAACACTCCGTGTCCGAAGCACCGGACCTTTCCCTTTTCGAAGACAGGCTCGACCTCTGGAAAGAGAAGAAATCCGGCGCCATTGTTGTTACTTATCTGCGTTGCAGAACTACAGAGGGAGTTTAATCCATGAAATTAGCTATATGCCCGGGAAGTTTTGATCCGGTAACCTATGGTCATCTTGATATTATAAAAAGAAGCGCGCAGATGGTCGATAAACTGATCGTCGCCGCTTTTCTGAACCCGACAAAACATTACATGTTCACCACCGAGGAGCGTCTGGATATGCTTAGGGAAACAACCAAGGATATTCCTAACGTGGAAGTGGATGCCTTCGACGGTCTTCTTAATGAATACGCAGCAAAGAGAGACTGCCATCTTCTGATCAGAGGCCTCAGAGCGTTCAGCGATTTCGAATATGAATTCCAGCGCGCGCTGATGATCAAGCAGATTGCACCGACTCTGGAAACTGCCTTCTTTATGACGGACGGCCGCTATTCCTTCCTTTCCTCAACCGGTGTCCGCGAGCTGGCCCATTTTAACGGGGATGTGAGCAAAATGGTGCCGCCATACGTACAGGAAATGATACACAGGAAAATGAATTCTATTAAGAAATGAGAGGCTGCTTGTTATGGATACGAGAAAACTTCTGGAAGAACTTGAAAATGTAATTAACAGTGCAAATGAAGTGCCGTTCACCAATAAGAAAATGGTGGACAAGGACGAAATTGAAAGACTGATTGATGCCATCAACCAGTCCCTGCCAAACGAGCTTGAAAGTGCCCGCCGCATTGTGGCTGATAAGGAAAGAATCATGCTCGATGCTGAAAAGAAGGCAGAAGACACCGTTGCCCAGGCAAAGGACTATATCGCCCGCATTACAGAAGAAAGCGAACTGGTCAAGCAGGCACAGGAAAGAGCCAATGAAGTGATTTCCTCTGCCAATAAGTCTGCAGAAGAACTGCGCACCAGCTCTGTTACTTATGCAACCGATGTGCTGAAGTACGTGGAAACCAACATGGAAAACGTACTGGACAGCCTGAAGAAGAACCGTCAGAGCCTGATTGATTCCAACTCTGCAGCTGCACGCCAGCAGCAGGAACAGGCTGAAGACAACGGAAATAAAAAGTAAGAAATTACGAAGGAGCAGCAAAAGAGTTCCAGGCGCTCCTGGGACTCTTCTTTGGTATGGATGCAGGCAATGCCTGAAGGATTGAAACAAGGAGCAATTCCATGGAACAGGATCATGAAGAAAGCAGAAGGATGACTATACTCTGCCTATGCATAGGTCTTATTCTTTTAGGGACGGCGCTTTTTGTATTCGATCCTTTTTCATTGCGTGAAGAGGAGAAGCCGGTCGTCGTGACTGCCGAGGCAGGGAACAATGAAAAGGATGACAAGCTTCTCGTGTATGTCGTAGGCGCTGTAAAGGAACCAGGCGTCTATGAACTCCCGAAGGGAAGCCATTACTATGATGCCGTCAAGGCAGCAGGCGATGTCCTTCCCTATGCAGAAGTGGAAGCTGTCAATATGGCAGCGCCCATAGAAAACAGCATGAAGATTTACATCCCGCTCAACCCTGACCGCAGCGATCCCGCAGCAAGAGGTCTCATCAATATCAATACGGCCGGAGCGAAGGAACTGGAAGCACTCCCCGGAGTCGGCGCAGTGACGGCTGAAAAGATTGTGAAGTACAGGCAGGAAAACGGGTACTTCACCGAGAAGCAGGATCTGAAGAAGGTTCCATCCATAAGCGATGGAAGATATGCGAAACTGGCGGATAAAATTACTCTATGAGTATGAAGTACGGCCTGTTCTGGAGTGCTCTCTGTCTTTCATTCGGCATATTCCTCTACGGCAGTCTTCCTCTTTATGAGGGAATCGCAGCTGCTGCCGTCTTTTTTGTGCTGCCTGCCTTAGCAGCCATAAAAATAACACATAAAAAAGAAGCCGTCCTTATTTTGTGCGGCGCTTTTTTTATTTCCCTTTGCGGAATGGGCCGCATGCATCTTGCTGACGAAGTATGGAAGGCGCAGTCCTCCTGGGCGCTTCATGCCGAAGGGACGTATACGGCTGTCGTGACAGAGCCTCCTGTCGTCAACCGGGAAGGGGAAGGGTATGCCAGGTATACTGCTGAATTAAAAGATATCCGTTACAAAGACGGCACAGAAAAGCCGCTTAAGGGGTTCGCCTATGTTTATGAGACAAATCCTAAGGAGATTTACGGGCCGGGCGTGAAACTCTCCGTCAAAGGGGAAATGACGCCGATCAGGATTTATGACAACCCCGGGAAAATCGATCTGGAAAGCAGGTACAGAAGCCGCCGCATCATAGGGCGCATCTATACCGAGGATGAAAAGTCAGTCAGATCTCTGGGCGATTCCGGAGAATACCGGGCCGAAAAGGCAGCCGAACTCATCAAGGGAAAGGTCATGGATACCTTTGCTCCCTACATGGATCCCGTCAGGCTCCACATCATGATGACGCTCCTTTTTGGAGGCAGCTATAATGAAATCCCGGAATCAGTCATGAGCTCTTTTTCCGCGACAGGGATCGTCCATATCCTTTCCGTTTCGGGATCGCATGTGGCGCTTCTCTTCGGCTTCCTTTACTTCCTGGGAAAATGGATGCACCTTCCAAAGAAGCTTGTTATTGGCGGAGCCATCATTCTGGTCCTTTTCTATTCAGGGCTTGCCGGATTTGTCCCTCCTGTCCTGAGAGCCGCCATCATGGGGATCCTTTCTGTGGCCGGACTTTTCTTTGACAGGGAGAAAACAGCCGTCAATATTTTAGGCGCTGCTGTTACAGGGATGCTTTTGTGGGATCCGTTTTTCCTCTTTGATGTGAGCTTCCAGCTTTCCGTCGGCGCATCTGCCGGTATCCTGATATTTTACAAGCCGCTTCTTTACTTCTTCAAAAGATTTCCCCGCCTTCCCGTGCAGGTGCGGGAAGGAACGGCGCTTTCCACGGCGGCGCAGGTATTTACGATGCCCATCGTGCTCTATGACTTTCATGTATTTCCGCTGTTTTTCATTCCTGCCAATCTCATTGTGACGCCGTTCCTTGAATGGGTTATCATTGCAGGGCTCATGGCATCCGTCATCGCATTGATCTTTACGCCCCTTGCGGCCGGGATTCTCTACGTTTCGGATTACCTCTTATGGGCAGGCATCCGGATGAACCAGTGGATGTCAGGCTGGCCGAAGGCGTCGATCGGCATCGGAGGACTCAATGCTGCAGAGACGGCCTGCTATTATATCACAGTCGCCTTTCTTTATTTCAGGGAGAAAATCCTTGCATCTAAAATATGGAGAAGAATTTTTATGCTGATTCTTCCCTTAAGTACTGCAATCGTCATTTTTCTCTGGATTTCTGCGCCGTCCACATACGTGCTTGTCCCCGAGCTCGGTCCGGATCAGGGGGCTGTTCTTGTAAAAGACGGCAGAAAAATACTATACTATAAGAGCGGCAGCCTTGCTTCAAGGACTTCCGTCTGGGAATGGAACTCCCTTCTCGGGTATGAGGGCATTTTTGCAGCCGACATCCTTCTGCTGAATCTGGAAGACGCCAAAAACCCTATTCCGCTGTCCATGACGATTCCGATCAAGGAAATCTGGGTGACGGGAGGCGATCCGGAAAAAATCTGCCGCGAGCTTTTAGCTGGTCAGCAGGCTCACGTCCGCATGATCCAGGGCGGCAGCGCAAAAGTGGATGATATGATTTTCAGGACAAACGGAAGCAGCTGGCTTGTTTCCTTTGATGAGGCCGGCGTCCTTTTTTCAGGAAATAAACTGCTTACGGATACAAAGTATCCGCCTGGCCTCTTCTGGATGGCAGGGAGCAGAAAACAGGCAGATTCTCTGACTGAGGAAGAGGTTTCCGCGATTCATCCAGAGGCAGCCGTCTATGCAGGAAGCAGGTTGACCAAATCCTATGAGGATGCGGAAATTTTTGAATATATGGGAATCCCTGCAGCCAATGTCTATGAAGATGGAATGCAGACGGCGGTTTTCAGGGAAAAATGGGAATTAAAAGGTAAAGGTCTATGGCGCTGAATGAAGTGAAGAAGAACTGCTACTTCCTTTACGGGGACGACCCGGTTCTTCTTAATGAGAGAAAGTCAGACATATTAAATACATACTTTAAGGGAAACCCGCCGGAACCCGCTTACTTTGAGGGTAAGGGAAGCTTTGAGGAATACAGGAATGCCCTTTGCGGGCAGTCCCTTTTTTCATCAGATACGGCAGTCCTGATCCAGAATCCATTCTTCCTGAAAAAGGCTGTAAAATCAGAAAAGGAAGAAGAGCAGCAGAAGGAATTTCTGGAAACAGCAAGAGAAATCCCTGAAGAGACGCTTCTTATCATCCTTTTTGAAGGAAAGCCGGACGCAAGGACGAAGGTTGTCAAAGAGTTGAAAAAATTCTGCGTGGCAGAAGAGATGGGCTTCATCAAGCCGGATCAGGCAGCCGGTATCATGGCGCAGATCCTGGGGGAACGGGGAAAGCGCTTTGAACCGGAAGCAAGGGAATATCTGGAAGAAGTCCTGTCCACATGGGAAAATGTTTCCCGGCCTCTTCTTGAGGTCGAGGTTGAAAAAATCGACCTGATGACGGGAAAACGGGTGACGGTGCCCAAGCGTGTTCTGGAGTTTTCACTTCCGGGATACGTGAATCAGGGCGTCTTTGCCTTTGCAGACGCACTCCTTTCCAAGAAGGTCAAGCAGATCCTGGAAAGCACAGACAAGGTGTTCAAAGACACTTCGACAGAAATCAGCGGGCTGGGCCTTATTTCTTCCAAATTCAGGAATATAAAGATCCTGAAGGAAATGGAAAGAGCAAGGATGCCTGAATCGAAAATCAGGGAAGCGCTCGGCATGCGCTCTCCTTATGCATACCGTTATCTGAAACGGGATGCGGATAAAGTCACCGAGAAGGATGCAGAATGGATGCTTCTTGGAATTTTTAATTACCAACTGAAAAAGAGAATGGGGGACAGAGACATGAGTCTCAAAGATCTTTTTCTGAAATATTGTATGGAACGAAGGTAGAATAGTGAGCCGGCTTAGAATAAAAAGAATAGCGGGGGCTGTTTGCGCTGTCATAATCCTCACAGCAGGAGCAGCGCCTTTCCTTTGGGCCGGAACGGACAGAGTCATTCCGGGCGTAAGGATCAATGGAACTCCGGCAGGGGGAATGAGCAGGGAAGAACTGGAAACTCTCATGCATGAGAAAAATGAGGAACTGAAGACGGACGTGCTGGCTGTGAAAAGCGCAGACGGCGTCATTGACGAAGCATGGAAGTTTTCTGATTTTTCTGTTCATTATAAAGGCGATGAAATCGATAAGGCACTCAAAGCAGGCCGTGATGGGAATATAGCAAAAATCTGGTATGACCGCTGGCATGCCCTTGTCATGGGAGATGCTGTGCACTGGATGGCATCGTATGATGATGGGGCGCTCGGGAATAAGGTCAAAGCACTGGCTTCTGAATATGGAAAGCCTCCTGTCAATGCAGAGCCTTCTTTCCATGGAGACGGGTCCGTCACCTTCTCCGGAGGCCGCCCTTATCTCAAGTTTGACGAAAAGGCGCTCCTGGCAGATGCAGGAAGGATCCTGTCAAACGGAACAAGCGGAGAAGCAGATGTTTCCGTCCTTGATGAGAAGAAACCGGATCTGACGGAAAAGGAAGCCAAGGAGGTCAATGTTGTCCTTGGAAGGTACACCACGGAATTCGGGATCGACGGAAGCCGCGACAAGAACATTGAAATTGCGGCCAAGAGCATTAAAGGCATCTACGTGAAGCCAGGGGAGTCATTCTCCTATAATCAGGCGACAGGCGCAAGGTCGAAGGAAAACGGCTATCAGGAAGCGCCGGTCATCATCAATGGCAAGCTTGAACCCGGCATAGGCGGAGGCGTCTGCCAGGTAAGTACGACGCTCTTCAATGCGGCGCTTCTTTCAGGCCTTGAAATTACGCAGAGAGCCAACCATTATTCGCCCATCCACTATGCACCAATCGGCAGGGATGCGACAGTCGCTGAAGGCATCATTGATTTTGCCTTCCACAATGATCTGAAGCACGGTGTTTATCTCTATTCAGACTATACGCCCGGAAGCGTCACGATTTATATCCTTGGAAACAGGGAGGACAAGCCGTCTTATGTGGATATTTCCACAGACAAGAACGATGTGATTCCGAATAAGACGAAAACGAAAATAGATCCGTCACAGAAGGAAAACAAAAAGACAGACGAGGGACATGACGGACGCCATGTCGTCGTCACACAGAATGTCAAATGGGCTGACGGAAGGACGTATCACGATACGTTCTACTCCGATTATGATCCCGTAGATACAGTCATCACCTACAAGAGCGAATCTGACCGAAAAGCTGATGAGGATAAAGCAAAGTCTGAAGGTAATGACAAAACGGAATAAACCCTTCCGCATGAAATGCGGTATAATGATAGGCGATTTTCTATTGAAGGAGGAGCAGGGTTAATGGGCAAGTACCAGCTGAAATCAAGAAAGGAAGGTTCCGTCATCACGCTTCTTGAAGTGGATACGGAATGCAGAGCCTGGTATGTCAAAGCTGATGATAAAGATGCTGCTGTCAAAACGCTGATATCCATGGGTGAATCGATCCGCTGCCTGGAGTCCATCTACGTCAACGGGGATGATATGACCGAAGATATATTAAGCGCTTTTTCAGCTGCCAGAAAGACTTCATATCCCGAAGAATTCATGCCTGAGAGCGAGACGGATGATTTTGCGCCGCAGGGCTCATACATGCCGCCTGAAGAAATGATGCCGGATGATGTGCCGCCTCCGGATGAATACGGATATGAGGAAGCGGGCGCGGCTCCTCTTTCGCCTCTCCCTTCGGCAGAGGAAATAGAGGCAGCTGCTTCACAAAGCGGCAGGGAGGAGGCATCTATCGCAGATGAGAGGCCTTCTGAATTTGCAATGCCTGATATTCTTCCCGACCTTGCAAGCGTTCTTCCGAAGACTGCATTTGTTTCCTCTCCAAAGAAGAATGCTTCAGGGGCCGTCAATGGCATGTACCTTGGCAAGAAGCATATTACCGGAAATCCCGTTGAAATCCGCACAATCACTGATGAGGCAGACGGGGTCGTTTTTGTGGGCACTGTCATTAATTGTGAAATGAGGGAACTTAGGAGCAAGAAGAAGCTCTTTTTGATGAGCCTTGCCGATGAAACGAACGGCATTTCCTGCAAGAAATTCTTCGACCGCCCGGAAGAAGCAGGCGGACTGGAAGAACTGAAGGCAGGGATGGCAGTCAAGGTGCGCGGCAACGTACGCTTTGACAAGTATTCCGGCGGCCTTGTCCTTGAACTGCAGCAGGTGGAAAAAGGAGAAATCATCAAGATCGATCATGAAGACGATTATCCGACGCCCCGCGTCGAGCTCCATCTCCATACGAAGATGAGCCTGGACGGACTGATTGATAATGAGGAAATCATCAAGACGGCTGCCAAGTGGCATCATCCGGCCGTTGCAATTACAGACCACGGCGTCATACAGGCTTTCCCAAAGATCCAGGATCTGGCGGACAAGTACAAGCAGAAGGTCATCTACGGCATGGAAGGGTACATGATTGAAGATATCCCTGCCGATCCCGATACGGACAGGCAGCAGTACAACCATATCATCATCCTGGCCAAGAACGTCACGGGCCTTAGAAATCTCTACCGCATGGTCACGCTTTCCCATCTGAAGTTCTACAGGAAGCGTCCTCTGATACCAAAACCAATCTTAAAGGAACTCCACGAAGGGCTGATTTACGGTTCGGCCTGCGTCATGGGCGAATTCTTCCGCGCAGTTCTTGCAGGAAAGAGTGATGAAGAACTGATCGAGATGGCGAAGTTCTATGACTATCTGGAAGTGCAGCCTCTTGGAAATAATGAATTCCTGATCAATGACGACAAGTTTGCCGAAGTCAATTCGGAAAAGGATCTGCAGGATCTGAACCGGAAGGTCATTGAAATCGGCGAAAAGGCTGGACGGCCTGTCTGCGCTACGTCTGATGCGCATTATATGTTTGCCGAGGATCAGAGAAACCGCGACATCCTTCTTTCCAACTGGGAAAAACCGGGGAAGATTGAATCCCATCCGCCGGTCTACATCAGGACGACACAGGAAATGCTGGATGAATTCAGCTATCTCCCCAAGGAAAAAGCGCTTGAAATCGTCGTGGAAAATACGAGAAGGATTGCAGACGAATGCGAAGTCCTCCATCCTCTTGCCGAGGAATGGAAGTCTTACAACCCGAAAATTTCCGGCGCCGATGAAAAACTGGTGGAAATGTGCTATTCCAATGCCAAGGCCATTTACGGAGACCCGCTTCCCAAAGAAGTGCAGGAGCGCCTGACACTGGAACTAACGCCTATTATCAAGCACGGCTACGGCGTCCTCTACTACATTGCGCACAAGCTTGTAAAACATTCCAATGACAGAGGATACCTGGTAGGTTCACGAGGATCCGTCGGTTCATCCTTCGTTGCTACCATGTCCGGCATTACGGAAGTCAATCCGCTTCCGCCGCACTATGTCTGCCCGAACTGCCACTGGACGCATTTCTATACCGACGGCTCCGTCGGCGGCGGTTTCGACCTTCCTGACAAGGCATGCCCGGAATGCGGCCATCCGCTCAACAAGAACGGCCATAATATTCCGTTTGCCGTTTTCCTCGGGTTCGACGGTGATAAGGTCCCTGATATCGATCTTAACTTCTCCTCAGGGGAAGATCAGGGCGTTGCCCATAAGTACACAGAAGAACTCTTCGGCCGTGACAATGTTTTCCGCGCAGGGACCATTGCAGGCATCCAGGACAAGACAGCCTACGGTTTCGTCAAGAAGTATGCGGAAAACAGAGGACTCACCTTCAACGATATCTTCATTGAAAAGCTCTCTGCCGGCGTGGCAGGCGTCAAGAGGACGACGGGCCAGCATCCGGCAGGCATCATGGTCTGCCCGAGGGATATGGACATCCATAACTTCACGCCTCTGCAGTATGCGGCCAACAAGAAGTACCTGAAGGATGAAGAAGGAAACCGCATCCCCGGAACCATTACCACCCATTTCGATTACCATTCCATCTCGGGCCGTATGCTCAAGCTGGATATCCTGGGCCACGATGATCCTAAGGTTATCCGCATGCTCCAGGATATTACGGGCATCGATCCGCTTAAGATTCCATTTGATGACAAGAAGACATTGTCTCTCTTCAGCTCCACTGAAGCACTGGGCCTTACGCCGCAGCAGCTTGGAGCCGTGATCGGGAACAAGGGGATTACCGTAGGAGCCCTCGGGCTTCCTGAATACGGGACGCCTTTCGTCCGCGGCATGCTGGAAGATACCAGGCCGAAGAACTTCTCCGAACTGGTACGAATTTCCGGATTCTCCCACGGGACCGACGTATGGCTGAACAATGCGCAGGATCTGATTCGAAGCGGCACAGTCAAACTGGAAGAAGCCATTTCCACCCGAGACGACGTCATGAACTATTTGATTGAACATGGCGTAAGACCCCTGACTGCATTCAAGGTCATGGAAAATGTCCGTAAGGGCAAGGGGCTTGAAAAGGGCGGTTCCAATAACAAGGCAGAACTTGATGCTGCCCATGTACCGCAGTGGTTTATCGATTCCTGCCTGAAGATCGGATACCTCTTTCCGAGAGCCCATGCTGTCGCTTACGTTATGATGGCATTCCGCATCGCATGGTTCAAGGTGTACCAGCCGCTTGCTTATTATGCGGCGTACTTTACCATCCGCGCAGAAGGGTCTTTCAATGCACCGGTCATCCTGAAGGGGCTTGAATCGCAGAAGGCGGAACTCGCCCGCATTGCAGCGCTTGAACATTCGACAGCCGTCGAGAAGGGCAATGCCACTGTCATTGAAGTCGCCGCGGAAATGTACCTTCGCGGCATGGAATTCCTTCCCATCGATCTTGACCGCTCGGATGCATCCGAATTCAAGATGGTGGACGGAAAGCTCCTTCCTCCTTTCAACTGTATTCCTGCCTTAGGGGATGCTGTGGCAAAGGAAATTGTACGTGCCAGGGACGAGCATCTTTTCACATCGAAGGAAGATCTGAAGAAACGCGGCAAGGTCAGCCAGAGTATCATCGACACCATGGATTCCATGGGCATTCTGAAAAATATGCCTGATGAGGAACAGATCAGCCTGTTCTCTTTCTAAAACAGGATACAAAACAGAGTACATAAAAGGGGCTTTAGCAAAATGAACAGTCATTTTGCTAAAGCCCCTTTCTGTTGAATTATTTTCCGGAATCTTTTTCTGTAAGATCCAGATTTCTAAGAAGCACTTTTCTTCCTCTCCATGCAAAAGCATATTCCCTCATTTCCTTGTCAAAGGAACGGTTGGAATAGGATTCCAGTTTCTCACGGGTAAGGAAGGGAAACCTGTTTTCCCTGATTTCGGGAAGAGGGGAGACGGCGGCGTTCTTGTTGAACGGGCAGCAGAGCTGGCATTCATCACAGCCGAAAATAAGAGGCGTCCTTGCGATGATTTTTTCCTCTTCTTCAGTCAGCGCTTCCTTTTTCTGCGTCAGGTAGGATTTGCAGTGCCATACATCGAAGGAATCCTCGCGGATGACGTGGCCCGGGCAGTGGTAGAAGCACTCCCTGCATTCGCCGCAGGAAAGATCGAGCGGGGAATCAGGCGAAAGCTCAAGGGTCGTCAGTATGGATCCGATGGTGAAGAAGGAGCCGTACTTTGGATTGATGATGCAGTGATTCTTCCCGAAAAATCCAAGCCCTGCAGCATAGGCAAGCCAGCGGTCGACCATGGGGGACGTATCGGCAAGGCCCCTGAATCTTGCTTCCGGATATGCATTTCTCATCACGCCGATAATGCGGTCAAGGTAGGACTGGATCATTTTGTGGTAATCAAGCCCTCTTGCATACAGCGCAATATTTCCTTCCTCCTTGTGGGATGGGCGGTAGGGGAAAAGGATGACAAAAAAGGAGCGGCTCCCCGGAAGGAGGGCTTCCGTATCTATCCGTTCCTTTATGTCAGCGGGCGCAAAGGGAATGGTTCCTGCTTCAGTAAGCTTTTCTGAAAGTTTTTCAGAAAAATTCACTGATGCTGCGCCGCAGGCATCGAGTTGCAAAGACGCAGCCGTTTTGACTAAAAGTTCTTTCGCATTCATTCATAACCTCATGAAAAAGGGACGGAATACAGTCATGCTGCCTGCCTTTTTTTCAGGCCTTCAGCAATGCGGGGTCGTTCCCTTCCTCGTGTCATTCAATAAAAAGAAGGCTGTGAATAAATGATTGCACATTTTGTCACAGCCTCTGTGTTTATTTAACCATGCGCTTGGAAAGAAGTTCGCTGACTTTTTCCGTCGGCATGTCGTCACTGTCGTAAAGGAGCCCTTTCGGACTTTTTATGATGAGCCTGTCCATCAGATTCTGGGCAACAAGATCATTCGTTGCAGAAAGGAAGGAGAGGCATGCTTTATCATGGAATTCCTTGGTGATCAGGCGGGAGAGTCCAGGCGCTTTGAGTCTCTGCTGGAGGAAGAGCTGATGGATGGCCTTCCAGCTTTCCTTCTTGGGGCAGGCCCTTAGAAGAACGCAGATGGTGTACCCCTTTTCCTTCAGGTAGCTGATGTAATTCATCGTGTGGGCTACATTTTCCAGCGATCCTTCCTGAAGGATGATGTAGCCTTCTTCTCCCGCTTTCTTCATCGTAAGGTCAGACAGGTACTGGCCCTGCGCCATGGAGAAGCAGGCAGCGTACTGTCCGTATTTCTTCAGAAGCTGTTTGTAGCGCGGATGGAAACCGCGGAAGTTGTCGCTCATGGACTGGATGATATCGCCGTCATAGTCTTCAATGACCATGGATGACATGCGGGTTTTTCCTGATCCGGGCTGGCCTGCGATGATAAAGGCAGTGGGATGTTTTTTGTGGCCCGTCTTTCCTTCAGTGACAGAAGGCCAGACCGTCTTTTCAAAAAAATCATCCATTTCAGCAGGATCGAACCTGCTTTCCTTTTCAATCACCTGGCGCGTCAGCTTGGCGCTTGTCACAGGACGGAATATCTGATCCTGCACGTATTTCGTTTCGATGGCATAAGCTTCCCTGAGCATGCCGACTTGCGCAGACATAGCAAGACCATGTCCCTTGCGGAGTTCGATCAGAGACATTTCATGGATGGTCATACGCCAGAGCTTATAAAGGCGCGCTTCATCTGCCGGCTGTATGGCCTTCTCACCTTTCAGAGTGCAGAGCAGGTTGTGAATGGTCTGGAATATTTCTGCATTCACCTCAAGCTGTATCCCCATAGGGGTAATTTCTGCCGATTCACTTAGTTCTTCGATGGTCCGCTCGTCATAGGGCATAGCCTTACCAACTCCTTTTATTCATTACATGGAATCATCTTTTCCAATCATAGCAAAGCATGGTGCTTTTGTCTAATATTACTTATGCTCTGTAAATGGAAGCCTGCCGGATCAGCTTTTTTCAGAGAGTTTTCTCAAGCGGTCAATGCCCTGGGCAGGAGGCGTCCTTAGCAGGGAAGAGGCATTCCAGGGATGGTCATATGTTTCTATGCAGTCCCTGACCGACTCATAGGCGGCCTTTGAAAGAAGAGAGCCTAGGAGGGAAAAAGATCCGGCATCCGTGTATTTTTTCCCTTCTGGATCACAGATGAGGGTAATGCCGTCTGTGCATGTTCCTGTTGCAGGAAGGCCGTTATTGACATCAGCGATCCCAAGGTCCTGAAGGGCAGCGGATTTTCCTTCCGTCAGTGTAATCAGGGCTCTTGCCATGACACCTTCGGGAAGGAAGCCGCTGGCAATGATCATCATGTTGATTGTTCCGACCGGAAAGAAATGCTCGTCTTCTTCCCTGTAAAGGGCAGGGGAAGAAGCGCGGCAGGCTGTCTTTTCAACACCGCCTGTTGTAACGGCCTCTATGGTCATGCCGCCCGCGGAAAGCACTTTATGGGAATAGAGCCTGACGCGGGCAGCGGTCAGAAGGGAAGGACATTTCTCAGGGCTTTCTGTGACTTCTTCTGCGCAGATCTTCAGGTATGACTCAACCGACCCTCCCGGGAAATCCTGAAGGGATTCATAATACCCGGTCAGCTTCTGATTAAGAGCAGACCGTATGCTTCTGTATCCGCCTGCCCAGAGGGCGGTGGAAAGGGAATTCATGTCCCTGTCGAATTTTATCAGCAGTTTCTCATCCGAAATGGAAAGGCTCGCGCCTTTGGAAACAAGAGTGATTTTATCCATAATGGGTCCTTTCTAATTTCTACCTTATATAATTTAATTATACCATTGGGAAAAGAATGAAAAGTCATGACCGGTTTTCCTGATTTTTATCCCTTATTTGAAGTCGATGGCAAAGTATGATACCATGTAACTGAATTTTGTGTAATCGAATGTAATGGAAAATCAGGTGAATTCATGTTTATAATCCCGTATCTCGTACTGGCAGCTGTCGCGCTGCTTTTCTTCTTTATTTGCTACATGATGTTTTTCGGCGTGTCGGGAAGGAAGAAAACGGCTGATCACCGTGAAATAGAAAAGAAGGCATCCGAAGTTCCTTCACGGGAAGACATTGTAAAGAAGGTGCCTCTCCCCAAGAGCGAACCGCATAAGGAAAAGAAGCTCTATACGGATGAGAAGACGCAGATTCTTCCACCAAGGCTTGGAAAGACGAAGAAAGCCGAAGCCGATGAGGAGAAGACGAAAATTTTCTCCAAGGAAGAACTGGAAAAAACGGCAGAAAGGGATCCTGTGCCGCATGCCAAGGGACCGTTCCCGCCAGAACCCAATCCTGTCATCCTCAATGAGGAACCGGATGTGGATTCCCTTGAAGAATACTTTGTCAAACATTTCCTGAACCGCTACGGCGCCGTTTCCCATACGGTTGAGCAGGATACAAGGAAAGTGACGCACCGCCTGATCGACGGGCTCCATATGAGAAGAAAAGAAGCTGTGGATACGCTGACGCATATCATGGTGCAGGAAGCGCTCCAGAATGCACAGCGCACCTATGTCATGATGCCGACCGACACCGTTCTTGAAATGGTGAATGACGCATTCTATGATGTAGCGCATGGCAGCCGTTCCGATACGAAGACCATTCTTGCCTATGATGCGCTCCGCGCTATGCCGCGCATGGATGAGAGCGAATTCCATGCCCTTGCGCTCCTTCTTCTTTTCCATTACTCTAGAAATACAGACAATTACGATGCAGGCCACCTCAAATCCTACACCGAGAAGTATGTCGTTCCGTTTGTCGGAAAGCTTCCCGATGAATACAGCGGTTATCAGCAGCTTGAATACCTGCACTGCGTATCCCTTGAAAACAAGGATATCGCATTCGGACAGGTACTGCATGATTCCTACCCGCTCATTTTCGCATTCAGGGGCTGCATGAAGGCAGAACTCCTTTCCGTCTATCCGTCATGGCCGGAAGGGTCCATCGTCTCCAGCTTGTATAATTCTTACTACAAGCCGGCTGCTGTCGATGAATCCATGCTTTCCGAACTGATGAATGATATGGGAATCGAGGATACGGGCCGCAGGGAAGGCATCCTGGCCATCGTGGAATCAAGACCGGTTCCTTATGACAAGAAGGAAATGGAATACACGCTTGGCAAAATTTCTCCTGAACTGGAAAAAATGCGCGAAGCCTGGGATAACAGCATGCTGAGACGCTCGTCCCTGACACTCATGGGCATGTACATCGCAAAGATCTGCATCAGGGAAACCATCGGCGAAGATTTTGATTTAAGCCACTGGATGTAAATACCAAATGGAAATGAGAATATGTCATTTTCAGAAGAATATCGATGTAGTGAACAAGAACTATAACTTATATAGACAATTCAATGATAAAAATATATAATAGTGACAGCCTTAAACGATTTATGGTCGATGCAGGATCCCATAGAGGGCAGACTGTCACGAGGTCAAGGGAGATCTGCTGGAAACGGCAGATTTTTTCTTTTCAAAAAAGGGGGAAACATGGGTATTTTTGATATTATCGGACCAATCATGGTTGGTCCTTCGAGTTCTCACACGGCAGGAGCAGCGCGCATAGGCCTGATCGCCAGCCGCATCCTGGGAGAACCATTGAAGAAAGCGCACATTACTTTGTACGGCTCTTTTGCAAAGACAGGAAAGGGCCACGGTACGAACCGCGCTCTGGCGGCCGGCCTTATGGGCTATGCGCCTGACAGCGAAATCATAAGGACTGCGCTTGAAACGGCAAAGGAGAAGAGAATCGATATTGCATTCTCCCTTTCCAATGAAGTTGCAGGGCATCCCAATGTAGCAAAAATTGATGCGGAAGGCGTAAACGGTACAAAGGTCTCCGTTGTGGGAAGATCCCTTGGGGGCGGCCGCGTCATGATTACTGAAATAGACGGTTATGATGTGGAAATCAACGGCGAGGAATATACATTCCTGACACGCCATCATGATGTGCCGGGCATTGTAGCCGATGTATCCGCTATCATGGCTCAAGAAAACATCAATATTTCAACTATGCGCCTTTTCCGCAAGGGAAAGGGAACGGAAGCTGTCATGATCATCCATACGGACCAGTATGTACCAAAAGAGCTGGCCGCACGTATTGAAAAGGCAAATCCGAATATATCCTGCGCAATGACGCTTGAAATTATATAGAGGAGGTTATTGTGTATACTTATCATTCTCTGAAAGAATTGTTTGATTTGGCAGATAAAGCGGAATGCTCCCCGGGCATCATTGCCTGCCGGGCAGAAGCAGAAGAGAGCGAAAAAAGCTGTGAGGAAGTCTGGAACCGCATGAAAAAGACGATTCCTGTATTCAGGAATGCAATTCGTCAGGGACTGTCTGATACAGGAAAATCGGCAAGCGGCCTCGTCGGAGGAGATGCAAGCCGTCTCTATCACGGGAAGATGCGTTTCTTAAGCCCCATCTGCCAGAGGGCTGCTTCTTATGCGCTGGCAACCGCGGAATCGAATGCGAAGATGCACAGGGTCGTTGCCTGCCCGACAGCAGGTGCCTGCGGCATACTTCCGGCTGTCATTGCTGCAGTTTCCGAAGAAGAAAACTCCGGTGAGGAAGATATTACAAGAGCTCTCTTTACGGCAGGTGCCGTAGGAAGAATCGTTGCCGAGAAAGCATCGATTGCCGGCGCTGTCGGCGGATGCCAGGCAGAATGCGGGACGGCCTGCGGAATGGCAGCGGCGGCCGCTGTCGATCTGATCGGCGGCACGACCGAGGAAATGGGGCATGCCTTTGCCCTTGCCGTCAAGAACATTTTAGGCCTTGTCTGCGATCCGGTGGGCGGTCTTGTCGAAGTCCCCTGCGTGAAGAGAAATGCATTCCATGCCGTACACGCCCTGACATCGGTTGAAATGGTCATGAGCGGCATCAGAAGCGTCATACCTCCCGATGAAGTCATTGAAGCTTTGAACGATGTGGGCAGGAGACTTCCTGTGGAACTCAGGGAAACGAGTCTGGCGGGCCTTGCCATGACGCCAACCGGCAGAAGAATCAATAAGAGGCTGGAAGAATGCGCCCGCAAGGTGTGATCATATAGCAATAAAGAGCTGCGGAAAGCGAACTCGCGTGGATCCGCAGCTTTTTTGCTGAAGAAATAGACGTTTTCTTTTACAAATCGCCAAAACTGTGCCAAAATAAGTGAAGAATATATTCCTCTTTGGAGGCTCACATGGACTTTTTAATGATATTTCTTGCCATAGGATTTCTTGAGACCATCTGGATGTGGTCTGCTTCCCGAAAAAAATCACCAACCGTTATTTATCCGGTCTGGTATCGTCCTCTCCGGTTTCTTCTGATGGCAATTATTTTCCTTCCCTGCCTTCTGATTGCTTTCGATCTTTTTCCTTCCGAGGAATCTTTGCGTATGGCCGTTGCCGTTGAACTGGCTGCGCTTGTCCTCCTTTTCATGCTTGGCCGCGTGAAGGGGAAGAGAGTGGAAACAAGACCTGAAACGGAAGAAGAAAAAAATGCAAGGTGGAAAGCGCAGCGCTCGCAGGCAGGAAGCCTCTGGCTCATTACCTTTGCCGCATCGCTTGCCGCAGTCTATTTCATTTATTTCCGATAAATTAATGGTGCAATCGATATTTCACTATTGGTTTCATCCATGCTAAAATAAAAGAGTCAATCTAATTTATTCGTTTACTATTGCATACAGCTTAAAAGGAGTTTTTATGCTGAGTCAGATTCAAGGCTTGTTCATGACGATGCGCCTGTGGGATGTCCTGGATATCCTGGTCGTTGCATTTTTCTTATACCGTATATATATCCTCATCCGCGATACACGCGCGACAGCTCTTCTGAAAGGGCTCATTTTCCTGGGAATTTTCACTGTCCTGGCCGGATGGCTGCAGCTCCATGTCGTCAGCTGGATCCTGGACAAACTTATGACGGTCCTTATTGTCGCCCTCCCCGTCGTATTCCAGCCGGAACTCCGCCGTGCCCTTGAACAGATCGGCCGTGGCAAGTTCTACGTTTCCTCACGCATGATGAATGATGTGGAATGGGATCATGTCATCGGGGATGTCGTAGAAGCAGCCATGATCATGTCAGCCAATAAGATCGGTGCTCTTATCGTTTTTGAAAGAAGCGTCGGCCTTGATGACAGGATTGATACGGGCATCCGTATCGAGGGCCTTGTCTCCAAGGAACTTCTCGGAAATATTTTCATCGTCAATACACCGCTTCATGACGGAGCGGTCATCATCAGGGAAAACAGGGTCATGGCAGCAGGATGCCTTCTTCCTCTGACAAGAGACCATAGTCTTTCTTCCGAACTGGGCACGCGCCACCGCGCTGCTATCGGCATGTCTGAGCAGGCAGACTGCGTTGTCGTCGTCGTCAGTGAAGAAACAGGGATCGTTTCCTACACCTATGGCGGCAATATCCATCGCGGCCAGGATGCAGAGAGCCTCAGGAATGTCCTTAGAAATTACCTGATGCGTAGCAAGCCGAAGGGCGTCAGTGATGTGCTGCAGAAATGGAGTCCGCTTAAATGAAATATTCAAGAACGCAGTGGTGGCTGCCTAAGCTTCTTTGTTTAATAGCAGCCTGTGCTTTTTGGGTTTATGTCATGAATGAACAGAACCCTGTCATGGAAAACACATATACGATTCCTGTCGAGGTCAGAAACCTGGACCGTTCGCTTGTTGCAACGAATGTGCCTTCGAAGGTGCGCGTAAAAATCAGGATGTCCAGAAGCGATATGATATCTCTCCGTACGGATGATATCAAAGCCTACGTGGATCTTTCCGGTGTGACGGACGGCGATCATCCCAATACGCAGATCCATGTTTCCGTTCCGGGCGATGAAACAGTCCTCTCCGTATCCCCGCAGTTCTTCAATCTGAATGTGGATACGTACGCAGTGAAATCCCTGCCGGCTACGGTTGAGATCTTCGGCAACCCTGACCCGAACTTCACCGTGGGGGACAATAAGGTAACGCCCGGGTCCATCATGATTGCAGGCAGCTCTTCCAAGATTTCTGAAGCCAACAGAGCCGTTGTTTCTGTCAATATTGCAGGAAAAGACAAGAACTTCACCGAGTTTGATTCCGTCAATATTCTGGATGCTGACGGAAATACAGTGACCGGCCTTGAAATCATGCCAAGCCAGGTCAAGGTTTCTGTGAACGTCAAGGAAAACCAGAAGGTCGGGAACCTTCAGGTAAAGGCATCGACGAAGGGTGAAGTAGCCAAAGGCTACCGTATTACGGATGTCATCGTTACGCCTCCGGTTGCAACGGTAACGGCTCCGATCAGTTACTTTGACAAGAACAAGGCCATCGAGCTCGATCCCATCGACGTGACGGGAGCAAGCAAGGATGTCGTTCAGACGGTGAATGTACCGGCTCCTCTGGGAGGAAGCGTGGCTGTGCCGCAGGTAACGGTTACCATCAAGATAGAGAAGGATTGACAGGCAGTACCTTTCGGGCAGGTTTACCCTCCTTTACTGCAAAATAAAGTATGAATCGTACATCTTGACGAAATGATACTTTAGGGGTATGCTTGTTAGGTTATTTGTATGATTTTGGGAGGAACTTAAATGGTTACTTTATTTGGGACGGACGGCGTCCGCGGACTGGTCAATTCTACACTCATGCCGGAACTGGCATACCAGCTGGGACGCGCGGCTGGCGCTTATTTCTGTAAATCAGGCAAAAGTCATCGTTTCCTGATCGGCATGGACACACGTGTTTCCGGTCCGATGCTGACCGCTGCCATTTCTGCCGGATTATGCGCATCCGGAATCGATGTTGATATCGTCGGCGTGATTCCAACGCCTGGTGTTGCTTATCTGACAAAAACGGAAGGCTATGATGCAGGCGTCGTTATTTCTGCTTCACACAATCCGTTCCCGGATAATGGGATCAAGTTCTTTGACAAGAGAGGGTACAAACTGCCGGACCGTACGGAAGAAGAAGTTGAAAATATTCTCCGTCATGATGAAGAAATCATCCGCCCGACAGGCGACGGCATCGGAACGATCCGCCAGAGCCCTGAACTGGCTGCCAAGTACAGGGATTACGTCAAATCTACTGTCACCTGCAGCTTTGAAGGAATGAAGATCGTAACAGATTCCGCCAATGGCGCAGCCAGCGATTTCCTGCCGGAAATCTTAAGAGAACTCGGCGCTGACGTGACTGCCATTTTCCGTGAACCCAACGGCGTGAATATCAATAACGGCTGCGGTTCCACGCATATGGAAACACTGCAGAAGACCGTCGTTGAACTCGGTGCTGACTGCGGCATTGCCAATGACGGCGATGCAGATCGTTGCCTTTTCGTTGATGAAAAGGGCGAAGTCCTGGACGGCGATCATCTGATGCTGATCAATGCCCTTGAGATGAAGGAAGAAGGAAGACTCAATGATTCCATGGTTGTCGGAACTGTCATGAGCAACCTTGGATTTGGCAAAGCGCTCAGAGAGCATGGATGCAGGACCGTATCCACACAGGTCGGCGACCGTTACGTTCTTGAAGAAATGATGAAGCACAATTACTCCATCGGCGGAGAACAGTCCGGCCACATCATTTTCCCGGAATTCAATACGACAGGCGACGGTCTCATTACGGCTGTCCAGACACTTAAAGTCATGGAGAAGTGGAACAAGCCGCTTTCGGAAATGAATCATCTGATGGTGACCTATCCGCAGATCTTGAAAAATGTCAGGGTGTACAGCAAGAACGGCTGGCAGGATAATGAACTGATCAGCGATTCCATCAAGGCCGGCGAAGAGGAACTGGGAAGCGACGGGCGCATCCTCGTCCGTGCATCCGGTACGGAACCTTTGATCCGCGTCATGGGCGAAGGGAAAGAAATCAACCAGCTCGAAAGAATCATTGATGATATCGCATCCGTGATCGAACACGAACTCGGCGTTGAAAATAATTAATGGGAAAGCTGCTTCGGCAGCTTTTTCTAATGGAATCCCCGATTTGCTTTTGTGAAATGAAATATTTTTGTCGCGCATAATGGGGATGTGGTATACTTTCAATGTGTATGGAAATGAATTTTCCGGCAGGTGCCGGCACATTGACGGAGGGGATTTATGGAATCGAATGCATTATTGCTGCCATTGTGTTTCTTTGGACTATATATGATATTGGAGGCAGCGGACTGGGGCCTTTGCCTTGCGGCTCCGATTGTCAGCAGGAACCGTGAAGAAAATAAAGCCATCATCGGTCTTTTAAGGCCTGGCCTTGATGGCAATGAACTTTGGTTTTTCCTTGGATTATTCATGCTGAGCGCCGCCATTCCGACGGCTTCGGAAACGCCGATCCATTCGGGGAATATCGTGCTCTGCGTGTTCGTCGTACTGGGGGCTTTGCTCCGGCTGGCTGCATCGTTCCTTCAGGATGCTTTTTCGTCTCCCATTGTTGTGAAGGCATTCAGCATCTTCTCATTCCTGGGTCTGGGCCTCATGGGGCTTTCCGGTTCATCCTTCATCATGGATGATGGATCCTTTGTGACAGTCCTTGGTATTTTCTGCGCATTATGGATGATCCTTGCCGCATTCCAGCTTGGATGCCTCTACGGCGCTGTCAAAGTGGTGAATCCTTTGGGTGAGCGCTTCCGCGCTGCATTCCTTGTGGCAAGCGTCCTGACGGTTGTCGTTTACATTATTCTGGCGATACTTCTCAAATCTAACGTGGGAAGTTCCCATATGTACGGAAGTTTCTTCTGGATGGGCCTTGTCGCAACAGCTATCCTTTTCCTCGTTGCTTTCTTCTTTACAAGAAGCAGGCATGTGAAGGTAGGACTTGCCGCTGCTTATTTATCTTCATTCTTTGCCATTTCCATTTACCTTTCTGCCTATGCCGTGAAGATCCCGCTTCTTTATAAAGTAGAAGTAGGGGCTTTGAAGAGCGCAATGGCGGCAGCACCTGGAACGGCACTGCTTGTCCTTGCCATCGTCTGGTCGCTTGGCGCATTTGTCTGGAAGCAGATCAGGAAAAAGCAGGAATATGAATGGCGTGACCATATTTAAAGGGGAATCCCTGGAGGCATATTATGGGCGAATTATACAAAACACAGCATACCATCGATGAAATGCTTGACCGCATGGGCGTCAAGATTGTTCTTGATTCGGAACATTTATCGGAAGAAGACAAGTTTGAAGCTGAGAAAAACGGTGCATCCGTCGTTCTGAAGAAGGTTTCCGACAAGGAAGACAAAAAAGACGGAAAAGACGAGTAAGCGATAAGGCTGCGGGGAAACCTGCAGCTTTTTTGTGTTTTCTTTCAGGCGGCCTGCCTTTATGCGTATGGTAAAATGATAAAAACAGCTTTTTAAATTACCGAAAGTGAAGTGAAGAGATTGGATCCTTTCGTACATCTGCATTCGCATACTGAATACAGCCTCTTTGACGGAATCAGCCGCATCGGAGAGCTCGTTTCCCATGTGAAGGAAATGGGACAGACCGCGCTTGCCATTACCGACCACGGCGTGATGTACGGCGCCGTTTACTTATATAAGGAATGCATCAAGCAGGGAATCAAGCCGATTATCGGCTGTGAGATCTATGTCACGAGGGGAAGCCGCTTTGACAAGTCCGGAAACGGGAAGGAAAAACTGGCCCACCTGATCCTGCTTGCTGAAAATAATGAAGGATATCAGAATCTGATCAAGATATGCTCGAAAGCATGGACGGAAGGCTATTACCACCGCCCGCGAGCCGATCATGAGCTCCTTGAAAAGTATCATGAAGGCCTTATCGTGACATCTGCCTGCGTAGGCGGGGAAGTGCCGCAGGCTATCCTGAATGGCGATATGGATGAGGCAAGGAAGGTCATTGAATTCTACATCAATACGTTTGGCAAGGATAACTACTTCCTTGAAATCCAGAACCACGGTCTTCCTGAAGAAGCGGCTGTCCGTCCTGTACTGGCAAGTCTTGCCAAAGAATACGGACTTGGGCTGGTTGCGACAAACGATTTCCATTATACGAAAAAGGAAGATGCAAGAAGCCAGGAAATCAAGCTTTGCATTTCCACGGGAAAGACGCTGGATGATCCGTATCATTTCCATTTTGCCAATGATGAATTCTACTGCAAGAGCGGGGATGAGATGCGCGCCATTTTAGGAAATTTCCCCGGCGCTATTGAAAATACGAGGGTCATTGCGGACCGCTGCAATGTGGAGCTTACTTTCGGTGAGCACAAGCTCCCTTCCTTTGACGTGCCTGAAGGAGAGACTGCTGCATCGTATTTGAGAAAGCTCTGCGAAAAAGCACTTCCCGAGAGGTACGCTGTCGTTACTGACAAGGAAAGAAGCCGCATGGATTATGAGCTCGGCGTCATCGACAAGATGGGATTTTCCGACTACTTCCTGATTGTCATGGATTTCATCCATTATGCAAAATCCCATGGTATTCCGATAGGCCCTGGAAGGGGAAGTGCGGCAGGAAGCATCGTTTCCTACCTCCTTCATATTACGGAAGTCGATCCGCTCCGCTTCGACCTCCTGTTTGAACGATTCCTGAATCCGGCCCGCGTTTCCATGCCTGATATTGATACGGACCTCTGCTACAGGAGAAGGGGCGAGGTCATTGAGTATCTTGCAAGGAAGTACGGCTCCGATCAGGTGGCGCAGATCATTACATTCGGCACTCTGGCGGCAAGGGCCGTCATCAGGGATGTAGGCCGAGTAACGAATATGCCGCTTCGCGAAGTGGACAGGATTGCAAAGATGGTGCCGGTCGGCCCGGGCGTCACTTTGAAGAAGACGATGGAAGGATCCCGCGAGTTCAGGGATCTCTATGATTCTGATACGACGGTCCACTGCCTAATCGATCACTGCCTTGACCTGGAAGGGATTTCAAGGAACTCCGGCACGCATGCAGCCGGAGTCGTCATCTGCTCCAAGCCTGTAGAAGAATATGTGCCGATCCAGCTGACGCAGGACGGGTTCATCCAGACGCAGTATGAAAAGGACCAGGTCGAACAGCTTGGGCTTTTGAAAATGGATCTTCTGGGCCTCAGGAACCTGACAGTCATCCATGATGCACTTGAAATGATCAGAGAAAACAGGGGCATCGATCTTGATATCAACAAGATACCGAGCGAAGATGAAGAAACATGCAAAATGCTCTGCGACGGTGATACGATCGGCGTATTCCAGTCAGAATCCTCCGGCTTTACAAGCCTTCTCATGCAGCTTCATCCGGAGCGTTTCGAAGACCTGATCCCGATGGTTGCACTTTACCGTCCGGGGCCTCTTGGAAGCGGCATGGCAGAAGATTTCATCAAGAGAAAACACGGCAAGATTCCTGTCGAATATCCGCATCCTTCACTGGAACCGATTTTGAAGGAAACGTACGGGGTCATCCTTTATCAGGAACAGGTCATGCAGATTGCATCCGTCATGGGCGGGTTCAGCCTTGGACAGGCAGATATGCTCCGCCGTGCTATGGGCCATAAGGAACCTGAAATCCTGCAGCAGAACAGGGAAACGTTCGTCGACGGCGCTGTTGCCAACGGCGTCGATGACCGCACGGCCAACTATGTCTTCGATCTCATGGTGCACTTTGCCGGTTACGGTTTCAATAAATCTCACAGCGTGTGCTATGGATGGATTGCCTGGCAGACGGCTTACCTGAAGGCGCATTACCGTCCAGAATTCATGGCGGCCATGATGACCTGCTACAACGGAGACCGCGACAAGGTCAGCCGCTATATTTCAGACACCCGCCGCGCAGGCGTTGTGATTGCTGCGCCTGATGTCAACTTGTCAGAGGCTTATTTCTCCGTCAAAGGCGATAAGATTCTCTTCGGCCTTGATGGCATACAGAATGTGGGCGAAGGCGCTGTCCGTTCTATCATCGAAGCAAGGAAACAGGGCGGCCCGTTCAAATCGCTTTCTGATTTCGTAGAAAGGGCAGACAACAGGGGACTTAACAGCCGCGCCTGTGAAAGCCTTATCCGCTGCGGCGCGCTGGATTCCCTGGGAGCCAACCGCTCGCAGCTTCTGGCGGCGCTTCCTGAAGCGCTTGGAGATGCGCAGTCGATCAGGAATGAACGCGCATCCGGGCAGCTCAACTTGTTCGGAGGAGAAGAAACGCCGGAGACGATCGTCTATCCGGACCTTCCTGATATGGACCCGAAAGAGAAAATCGAATGGGAAAGAAAACTTCTGGGATTTTATGTCAGCGGCCATCCGCTGGATTCCTATAAGGAACAGCTCAAAGCCTGCACGCCTCTTTACCATCTGACGGCAGAAGGAAATCAGTACGACGGCAGGATGGTGACGATAGGCGGAACGATTTCCCGCATCAAGGGCACGATGACAAAGAAGGGACAGCCCATGGGCTATGTCACGATTGAAGATTATGACGGCGAAGTGGAAACCGTCGTATTCCCGTCTGTTTGGGAAACAGTAAGGCCGATTCTTGCTGAAGATGCCGCTGTTGCCATCCGCGGGCGCGTGCAGGCCAACGAAAGAGATGTCAGGGTACTGGCTGAAGAAATCATCCCGCTTGACAAGCTTCGTGCATCCGCGCCGTCTCCGGCCGGAGTCCTTCACCTTTACATCGATGCCGCCCATGATTCCAATGAGGTCAGCCAGAGACTGGCAGGGCTTTTCCAGAAGCACCATGGCAAAACGCCGGTCATCATGCATATGATGCGGACCGGGCAGGAAATCCATGCAGCTCCGAAATTCTATGTTAACTACTCATCAGAGGCCGAAAGGGACTTCAGGATGCTTCTTGGAGAAAGAGCCGTTGCCCTTAGGAATTCCGGATCAGGGAATATTTGAACGAAATGATAATTTCATGCGGATTTATGCGCCGTATGGTATACTAAGACGAATGATTATTTTCAGATATAAGCTTGTTAAAGGGGGCTATTATGAGGTTTCTGGTTTGCGTAAAACAGGTTGTGGACACCTCCAAAATGGAAGTTGACCCGAATACGGGTCGTTTGAACAGGAATAATGCAAACAGCATTATCAACCCGCTGGACCTTCATGCATTGGAAGCGGCTCTCGCTCTTCGCGATCAGGTTGGCGGCACAGTAACGGTTCTGACGATGGGACCGCCGCAGGCTGAACAGGTACTCCAGTATGCAGTTTCCATGGGTGCTGATGACGTATATCTGGCAACAGACCGCGCATTTGGCGGCGCTGATACGCTGGCTACGAGCTATACTCTGGCAGCAGCCATCCGCAAATTGGGCAGCTTTGACCTGATTTTCTGCGGACAGGAGTCCCTGGACAGCAACACGGCCCAGATCGGACCGGAAGTCGCTGCAACGCTCAGCATGCCTGATGTAAGCGGCGCTGTCGATATTTCTTATGAAAGAGAAGGATATATCACAGTCAGAAGACAGCTCTCTGATGAGGATGAAGTGCTCGAAATGAAGCTGCCGGCTCTCATTACCACGGCTGAATCGCTGAATCGTCCCCGCTATCCAAGCGTTTTGGGAATCATGAAGAAAGATCATGTTGAAATCCATAAACTGACATCTGCTGATCTGGATGTCGATCCTTCCCGCATCGGCCTTACAGGTTCTCCGACACGCGTAAAGCAGGTCCGTCCTGTCGTTCCGCCGAAGAAGGAAAACCTCCGCATTGAAGGAAAGACGACGGATGAAGCAGTTGATTTGCTCTGCACGGCTATGCAGAAAATACATGTTATTTAAGGAGGGCAGCTATGGATTTTTCTGATTATAAGGGCATTTATGTCGTTGGCGCCCTCTTTGATGGTCATATCCGCAAGTTTACCGGCGAATTCACAGGCGAAGCCAGAGCACTGGCAGACAAGAGCGGAGAAGAAGTATCCGTTGTTCTTCTGGGAAGCGATCTGAAAGATGATCCGCAGTCTCTCATTGCATTAGGCGCTGATCATGTGTACGTGATGGATGATCCGCTCCTTGTACATTATGACGGACAGGCTTACCAGAAGGTTCTTGTCAAATTCTTCAGGGAAAAGAAACCGAGCACAGTCATTTTCGGCGCAACACCGAAAGGACGCGATCTGGCACCGCGCATTGCCGCTGATCTTGTCTGCGGCGTAACCGCTGATGTCACTGAACTTGACATCGATCAGGATACGGGCCTTGTCATCTGCTCAAGACCGGCAATGTCAGGCAACATCCTGGCTGATATCATCAGCCCGGATTACCGTCCGCAGGTCTGCACGGTACGCCCTGGCATTTTCCGCTCGCCAGCTCCCGATGCTTCCAGAAAGGGCGAAGCTGTCCATGTCAAAGTGGAACTTGAACAATCTGACATCGGAACCATCCTTAAGGAAATCCTTAAGGGCGAGAAGGATGAACATCCGATTGAAACGGCAAAGGTCGTCGTGGCCGGCGGACGCGGTTTCCACAGCAAGGAAGAATGGGACAGGCTCTATGAGCTCTCTGAACTTCTTGGCGGAAGCGTTGGATGCAGCCGCCCGATCTGCGAACTTGGCTGGGAGCCTAAATCCCACCAGATCGGCCAGACCGGCAAGGGCGTAGCTCCCAAAGTATACTTTGCCTTCGGCATTTCCGGCGTCATGCAGCATATGTGCGCAGTCAATGCGGATATTATCATTGCTGTCAACAAAGACCCGAATGCGCCGATCATGGCTATGGCAGATTATGCCGTTGTAGCCGATATCAAGGAATTTATCCCGCGCTTCATCGATAAACTCAAGGAATTGAAAGCAGAAAAAGAATAATTGATGTTATAATAATAAAGAAACCAGTAATTATTTCTGTATGGAGGTGAAACGTATGGCAGATACCAAGACTACCATATACTACAACCACAATTTCTATTATGATTTTTCCAAAATTATCAGCGCTGACGACAGAGGACTCCAGTTCGGCGACGGCTGCTATGAATGGATTCGCATTTTCAATGGTCATCCATTTGCCCTGTCCTATCATACTGACCGCCTGTACCGTTCGATGAGACTCTTAGGCATCCGTCCTGTCACAGCACCGGATGAATTTACTGAAATTGCCGAAGTTGTCATTGATGAATCCGGAATCAAGGAAGGATTCATGAAGATTATCGTAACAAGAGGCACTGGTGAACATGATTTCACCATTCCGGCCAGAAACAAACTTCAGCCGAACGTTCTTGTGTACGCAAGACCGCTTGATGAAGCATCCATTGCAAAAGTTGAGGACGGCGTCACCTGCATTACAGCAGAAGATGACCGCGGACATCACTGCGATATCCTTTCCCTGAATCAGCTGGATAATATGATGGCAAGGGCAGAAGCACAGAAAAAAGGATCTTATGATACGATTTTCATTAAAGACGGACTTCTGACTGAAGCATCCCATTCCAATGTATGCATCGTCAAGGCAGGCGTCATCTGGACACCGGCTACCAATGAGCATATGATCCGCGGAATTACACGCTCCCTTGTCCTGACAAGGGTTGCTCCTACCGCAGGCGTAACATCCATTGATGATGCAGCCGATCCGGTCAAGCTCGAAGACATGATGAATGCTGAAGAAGTATTCCTGACCAATACACAGGACGGCATCGTTCCAGTTCTTTCCATTGACGGCAAGAAGATTGGAAGCGGCGAAGTGGGACCTGTTACCAGAAAGATTCAGGAACACTACGCACATCTGATGAAAGACGGACTCGCATAAAGGCTTGTTGATAAAACCGCGCGGCAATTAGGGCCGTGCGGTTTTTCATTGCAGGATCCTTTTAGGGAATTCATGCGGCTTTGGAATCTATGTTCTTAAAAACTATGAATCATCTGGCAGTTTAGTATATAATAAGAAGAACTGTCATTTGATTCGCGAAGGATGAATCTGTCCAGGAGAAAGAAACGGGGGACCATGAGGGTACTTGGCATTGATCCCGGAACCGGAAGATGCGGTTTCGGAGTCGTTGAGAAACGGGGAAACCAGATTATTCCCATTAACTACGGAGTCATTGAAACGTTCAAGGATCAAAGCGATCTGGAACGTCTGAATATCGTTTATGAAGGAATCGGAGAGCTCATTGCAACATACCGTCCTGAATTCATGGGCGTGGAAACTCTTTATTTCAATACGAATATCACGACCGGCATCAAGGTCGCGCAGGCAAGGGGCGTCATCCTTCTTGCAGGCTACCGGCAGAATGTGCCGATCATTCCCGTGACGCCGCTGCAGGTCAAGCAGCAGATGGCGGGATACGGCAGGGCGACAAAGAAGCAGGTCATTGAAATGGTCATGCGGATGATGAATATTACCAGGAAAATCGACCCTGATGATGCTGCCGATGCGCTCGCCATCGGACTTACAGCCATTTATCATGTGGAACACCGCAGTTTGTTTGAGAGGGAAAAATGATCGGATATATAAAAGGAATTGTTTCCGGATTTCCAAAAGATGCATGCTTTCTTGAAACCGGAGGGATTGGATACAGGATTTTCATCTCGGAAAGAACAAGATCTCTTCTCCATATCGGGGAAGAGGCAAGACTTCTGACATACATGGCTGTCCGCGAGGATGCTATACTCTTATATGGATTTCCGGAGCAGGATGAATATGATTTGTTCCTGATCCTGATTTCCGTTTCCAAGATAGGCCCCAAAGTGGCAATAGGCATCCTTTCTTCCATGACGCCGGATGCCTTTGTCCGCGCGATCGTATCAAGAAATGTGACAGCTCTTACGAAACTTCCGGGAATCGGAAAGAAAACAGCAGAGCGGCTGGTCGTCGAGCTGAAGGACAAGGTGGCAAATCTTGAAATGGAAGGTGTTTCAATGGATGGCGAAGATATCGCGGCAGCTGACAGCGGTCTTATAGGACAGGCATCGCTCGCCCTTTCCGGTCTCGGCTATTCCAGTGAGGAAGTGCTGCCTCTCCTTAAGAAACTGGCGCCCGATCATCCTGCGCTTTCAGATTTGATCGGCGCTGTGCTTCGTGAGTTTGGCAAAGCGCAGGGCTAGGGGAGATGAATCATGAAGAATAAATACATAAAAAGCCTAGGCGGAGAAAAGGATGAAGAGGTGCTTGGAAGCACAGGACGCATCGTTTCCACGGAAGAATCTTCCAAGGATGCCTGGCAGACGTCTCTCCGTCCTCAGCGTCTCGACGATTATATCGGGCAGACTGCCTTCAAGAACAATCTGAAGGTCTATATTGAAGCCGCCAAAGGGAGAGGCGAATCCCTGGACCATGTCCTTCTCTACGGGCCTCCGGGGCTCGGGAAGACGACCATGGCCAAAATCATTGCCAATGAGCTGGGCTCACAGTTCAAGGTGACAAGCGGCCCGGCGATTGCGCGTCCTGGCGAGCTTGCTGCCATTCTTACCACGCTGCAGGAACATGATGTCCTTTTCATTGATGAAATCCACCGGTTGAACAGGAGCGTCGAAGAAATCCTCTATTCTGCGATGGAAGACTTCGCGCTTGATCTGGTCATGGGAAAGGGGACGGGTGCGACATCTGTCCGCATCAACCTCGCTTCGTTCACGCTGATCGGTGCTACGACAAGACCGGGCTCTCTTTCAGCACCTTTGCGTGACCGCTTCCTGATCAATCATCATATGGAATTCTATGAACCGGATGAATTGAAGCACATCATCACCCGCGCGGCCGGTATTCTTAATATCGAGATTGAAGAGAGCGGGGCGGCAGAGATTGCCCGTCGCTCAAGGGGGACGCCGCGTATCGCCAACAGGCTCCTGAAGAGGATCCGTGATTTTGCACAGATCAAAAACAGCGCCATTACAGCGGAAATCGCATCGGAAGCTATGGAAGCGCTCCATGTGGACGATATCGGTCTTGATGATCTGGACAATGAGATCCTGAAGTGCATCATTTACAAGTTCAACGGCGGTCCGGTCGGGGTGGATACGATTTCAGCCGCAGTCAGCGAGGAACGCAATACGATTGAAGATGTGTGCGAACCATACCTTATGCAGATCGGTTTCATCTCCCGTACGCCCCGCGGCAGGATTGCCATGAAAGCGGCTTACGACCATATCGGAGCCGTCTGGGATAAGAAACCGGAAGAGGTTCTCAGGGAGGAAGCAGATGGGGATCGGTAAGACACTTGTTATCCTTGGAATTATTTGTATTGCAGCCGGGCTGTTTTTCATGGCAGGCGGAAAGCTTTCTTTTCTGGGGCACCTTCCCGGCGATATTCATTTTTCCAAGGGCAATACGGATGTTTACTTCCCATGGGTATCCTGCCTTGTAGTCAGCATTGTTGGTACGGTTCTGTTGAACCTGTTTTTCAGAAGGTGAACGCTATGAGACGAAAAATCATTACGATTGCCCTGGCAGCGCTTATGGCAGCAAGTGCCGGCATCAGCGCAAAAGCCGAGGCGATTCCCATCCAGAGACGTCCTGTAACGATTACGCATATGTCAGTGCCGGCCGTGCCGGCTTCTCCTTCAGTAAAGAAAACGGCTTATCAAAATGAAAAGACCATTTCAAAAGCCGGATCAAAGACTGAAAAGGAAGAGAGAAAGGACGAGAAGCCTATAAGCACGAGTCCTTTGATTGAAGTAGGGCTCATTTCCGGATCTGAACTTCGCCTTGCCGGCGCTTCCGACTTTAATGCAAAAGCCGGGGGAAAGACCATCGGGAAGTACAAGACAGGCTCTGTCGTAGTCCTTACGAGAAAAGGCAGCAATGTGTATGTGAACGGCAAAAAAGCAGGCCGTGAGGTTCTTTTCGCGCCCGCGCGCAATGTGCCCGGTTTTCTTGTCAAGGGAAACAAGTACAGGGGAGATATGAAGGCTATTCCCTCAAGCTGGGGAAATGGAATCACGCTCATCAATGTGCTTCCCATGGAAGATTACCTGAAGGGCGTCGTACCAAGTGAAATCGTTCCATCCTGGAGAATGGATGCAATCAAGGCGCAGGCCGTTGCCGCGCGCACCTATGCGACGTACCACAGGAATGGATACCGGTCATCCGGCTACGATGTGACCGATGATACAAGGACTCAGGTCTACCGCGGCTTTTCAGCGGAAACAGCAGCTACAAACCGCGCAGTTTCCGAAACGGCCGGTGAAGTTGTCACCTATGCAGGAAAGCCGATCGATGCACTTTTCCATTCAAGCGGCGGCGGCTTTACCGAAAACAGCGAAAATGTATGGGGATCCGTCATTCCTTACTTAAGGGGCGTCAAGGAAGAATCAAGCACTTATCTCATGACACCATGGAAGAAAACAATGACGATGGCATCTTTTACCAAGAGCCTTGAAAATGCCGGATACAAGATCGGTGACCTGAAGAGCATCAAATTATCCCATCTGAAAAAAGGCGAGGCCAATCATTCTTCCGACAGGGGAATTTCCGGCCGGGTCAAGTCAGTTGTCTTTGTCGGCAAGAAGGGACGTGCGACCGTTTCAGGTGAAAGGCTGCAGAGGCTTTACGGCCTGGACAGCACGCTTTTCGATATTTCTGCCAAGGGAAAAGAACTGACGATTACAGGGTATGGATACGGACACGGGCTCGGGCTTTCCCAGTGGGGAGCCGAGGCAATGGCTGAAAAGCATGGCGACGGGAAAAATTATTATAAAACAATTTTGTCCCATTATTTTACAGGCACAAAAATAGAGAAGATTTATTGAATCGTGCCTTCAGCATAAAAATGCTGAAACAATCAATTATAAAGAAACGGGAGTTAGATTAAGCAATGAAATTAGAAGAATTCAATTACGATCTGCCAAAAGAATTAATTGCACAGGAACCGGCTGAACCAAGAGATTCCTGCCGTCTGATGATGCTCGATAAGAATACGGGAGAGTGGGAGCATCATGGATTCAGGGATATTCTGAACGAAATCCGCAAAGGAGATATTTTCGTATTCAACAACACAAAGGTTATTCCGGCCAGACTCTATGGCAAGAAAAAAGACACCGGCGGAAAAGTGGAAATGCTTCTCCTGACTCCTAAGGGAAATGATGTATGGGAAGTCCTTGTCAACCCGGGAAGAAAAGCACTTCCTGGAACGGAAATTGAATTTTCCGATGACTGTTACTGCAAGGTCCTTGACAAGACAGAATTCGGCGGACGCCTTGTAGAATTCCATTACAACGGCAATTTTGACAGCCTTCTTGACCAGATCGGTGAAATGCCGACTCCTCCTTACATCCATAAGAAGCTGGATAATAATGATGAATACCAGACCGTCTATGCCAAGTACAAGGGATCGGCCGCAGCCCCGACAGCAGGACTTCATTTCACGCCAGAACTGATGGAAGAAATGAAGAAAAAAGGAGCAGAACTCCTCTTTGTAACACTTCATGTCGGCATCGGTACTTTCCGTCCGGTATCGGAGGAGAATATTGAAGATCATGAGATGCATAAGGAATGGTACACCGTCAGCGAAGAAACGGCTGAGAAGATCAATAAAGCCAAAGAAGAAGGCAGAAGGATCATTGCCGTAGGCACGACGTCCGTCCGCACGCTGGAATCTGCCGGCCAGAGCGGAAAGCTCAAGAGTGGCAGCAACTGGACGCAGCTTTATATCTATCCGGGATACCAGTGGAAAATGGTCGATGCCATCGTCACCAACTTCCATCTCCCTGAATCCACACTCATTATGATGATGGCTTCCTTTGCAGGAAGAGAACATATCCTGGCCGCTTATGAAGAAGCTGTGCGCCAGAAATACCGTTTCTTCAGCTTTGGCGATGCCATGTTTATCAGATAAGGAACGATTCCATGGTAATTAATTACGAACTGATTGCAGAAGACAAGAAGACAGGGGCGCGCGCAGGGCTCCTTCATACGCCGCACGGGACGTTCAAGACACCGATGTTCATGCCGGTAGGAACGCAGGCGACGGTCAAGACAGTAACGCCTGAAGAACTGGAAGATATGGGAGCGCAGATCATTTTATCCAATACCTACCATCTTTTCCTCCGCCCGGGAACAGACCTTATCAGGGAAGCCGGCGGCCTTCATTCCTTCATGAACTGGCCGAAGGGCATCCTGACGGACAGCGGCGGATTCCAGGTATTCAGCCTTGGCGCTATGAGAAAAATCACTGAGGAAGGCGTCCATTTCCGTTCCTTCCTTGACGGCTCCAAACAGTTCCTGTCCCCTGAAGTATCCATCCATGCGCAGGAAGATCTCGGAAGCGATATCGCAATGGCATTTGATGAATGCATTCCTTATCCGGCCGATTACAAGTATGCGGACCAGTCCACGGCAAGAACGACCCGCTGGGCAGAAAGATGCATCAAGGCGCACACAAGGGAAGACCGCGGCATGTTCGGCATCGTGCAGGGCGGCATGTACAAGGATTTAAGAAAGAGAAGCGCACTGGAAATTTCCTCCATGCCCTTTGACGGCATAGCCATCGGCGGACTTTCTGTAGGCGAGCCGCATGACATCATGTACGATATCCTCGAATACACGACGCAGTGGCTTCCGACAAATAAAGCAAGATACCTCATGGGCGTAGGAACGCCGGACTGCCTTGTGGAAGGCGTGGCAAGAGGCATCGACATGTTCGACTGCGTATTCCCGACACGCGTGGCAAGAAACGGGATGGCCATGGTCCACAGCGGCCGCATGAACATGAAGAACAAGAAGTACGAAAGAGACTGGGCGCCGCTTGAGGAAGGATGCCACTGCTATACATGCACGCATTACAGCCGGGCGTATATCCGTCATTTGTACAAGTCCGAAGAGCTTCTGGCTTTCCGTCTGGTCACGATCCACAACCTGTACTTCCTTCTGCAGTTCATGACAGACATGCGCCAGTCGATCATTGACGGGAATTTCAGCGAATTCCGTGAGAATTTCATGAGCGGCTACAAAAGATAAAGAAATTAAAGACAGAGCCCGATTTGTTGTGGTAAAATAAACGATATGAGTTTACGGAGGTGAATGAATTGGAACAAGCGATGAACTTTTTGAGTTTAGTATGGCCTTTCCTGATCCTGATTGCCATTTTCTACTTTTTCATGTATCGTCCGCAGAAGAAGCTGCGCCTTGAAAGAGGAAGATTTTTGCTGTCCTTGAAGAGGGGAGACCATGTAGTTACTTCCGGCGGCGTGCACGGCGTGATCAAGGTTCTGCGTGATAAGTATGTAGAACTGGAAATTGCACCGAAGGTCGTCATCAAAGTTGAAAAATCTGCCATCCAGCATGGAGATGTCAAGCTGATTGATGAAGAATCTGCCAAGAAGGCAGTTGCCGACGGAACTGTGAAGACTGTACAGAATCCTGACGGCAGCGAAACTCAGATCGTTGAAGAAGTCGTTGAAGTAGATGATCCGAAAGATGCGGGCACAGAGGTCATTGAGGAAGTTGTCGAAGAAGACGCTAAATCTACTGAAAAGGCACCGGCGAAAGAGGAAAAGAAATGACAGAATCGAATCCTTCAATTTCCGAAAGGAAAAAGGGGCTTCGGCAGAAGATGCTCGCCATGAGGCGGGCTCTTTCTGCTAATGAAACGGAGAGCAGGAGTTCCTCTCTTAAAGAGAATATCCTTTCACTTCCGGAATACAAGAACGCGAAAAAGATCATGGCTTTCCTTGCCATGAAAGGGGAATCCAATCTGGACGGATTCATCAGGCAGGCTCTTCTTGATGGAAAAGAAGTCTACATTCCTGTGTGCCTTCCTGAGCGCCAGATGGAAGCAGGACGCCTGATTGATATGGAACACTTCGAAAAAGGGCCGCTGGGTCTTAGGAATCTTCCTGCCGGTTATGAAGTGACCAGTCCTGAATCGCTCGATCTGGTATTGATACCAGGACTTGCTGTCAGCCAGGAAGGAATCCGCCTCGGCATGGGTGCAGGATATTATGACAGATATCTTGCCCGCGTCCCGTTTGAGAAAAGAGTGGCAGCCCTGTGGGATTTCCAGGTGATTCCGGATATCCCGTCTGAACCGTTTGATCAGAAAATAGCGAAGATTGTAACCGACAAATCTGTCATCGTTACGAAAAGAGGTTGAAGTTTTGGAAAAGAAAAGTAAAAGCCCCGTGAGGAAGGGCGCTCTGCTTCGATTTTTCGTAGTCATTTTTGCGATTATCGGCATATTTGCATGTACCGTCGGATGGCTTGCCGGACATATCCGTCAGGGCCTTGACCTTCAGGGCGGGACCCATATTGTCATGCAGGCAGAAGATACAGATCAGAACAAGGTTACGCCGGAGGCCATTACCCAGGTCATCAACATCATGCAGAAGCGTGTCAATGAAATGGGTCTGACTGAACCAATCATCCAGCGTGAAGGCAGCAACCGTATCATCATTGAACTTCCGGGCGAGAAAGATCCGCAGAAGGCCATTGATACGATCGGCAAGACAGCCGTCCTGCAGTTCAAGGATGAAGAGGGAAATGTCCGCCTGACCGGCGAAGATTTGAAAGATGCCAAGGAACAGCTCGGCCAGAACAAGCAGCCGCTCGTATCCCTGAAATTCAGTGATGAAGGCGGAAAGAAGTTTGCTGACCTGACTGCTGCCAATGTCGGAAGACATATCGGCATTTATCTTGATGGTGAAATGCTGACCAATCCGGTCGTCAATGAAGCCATTACGGGCGGCGCAGCCGTCATTACCGGACAGAGAACACTTGAAGAAGCCAAAGATCTGGCTATCCTTCTTAGAAGCGGCGCACTGCCGGTCAAGATGTCTGTCCTTGAAGTAAGAACAGTAGGACCGTCCCTGGGACAAGATTCCAAAGACAAGTCCATCGTTGCATTTACAATCGGCCTCTCGCTTGTCGTACTGTTTATGCTGGCAGTTTACCGCATATCCGGATTTGTCGCTGATACAGCGCTTCTGGTATATGTACTGATTCTTTTAGGCGTTTTGTACCTGCTCCATGCGACACTGACGCTTCCAAGTATAGCGGGCGTCATATTGTCCATAGGTATGGCGGTGGATGCGAACGTCCTCATATTTGAACGATTCAAGGAAGAAATACAGGAAGGCAAGATTCTCCGCCTTGCTGTACAGGCAGGCTTCAAGAGAGCTTTCGTAACGATTTTCGATGCGAACATGACGGTCATCATTACGTCTGCCATCCTCTTCTTCCTGGGGAGTGCAACAGTCAAGGGCTTTGCATTGACACTGGGCCTTGGCGTTGCTGTATCCATGTTCACAGCCATCACCGTCAGCCGCACGCTCCTGATGCTCCTGATTGATGCCAACTGGATTCATAACCCCTGGTGGTTTGGCGGGGAAAGGGGGTATGACAGATAATGTTTAACAACTTTGATTTCATTTCCAAAAGAAAGATCTGGTTCTCTTTCTCAGGGATTCTGATCGTACTCTCCATCATTTCCATCGTTACCTTCGGTTTTAACTGGGGCATTGATTTTACCGGCGGCACCATCCTTGAACTGGGATTTGGCAAGCCGGTCACTGTCGAACAGGTCAGAGACGGTCTTCGCAAGGACGGTCTTGAGACGGCAGTCATCCAGCTTTCCGGCAAGAATGTTCAGGGCGAATCCGGTGATGATGTCATCATCAGGACAAAGAACCTGAGCCCGGAAGAAGCACAGACGGTCGTTTCTGATGTCAGCAGCGAAGTCGGACAGACAGAGCTCAAGCGTATGGAAACGGTCGGTGCTGTCATCGGTTCCGAAGTAACGAAGAATACACTGCTCAACGTACTCATTTCCTTCGGCGCAATGATCCTTTACATGTCGATCCGTTTCGAACACAGGATCGCGCTTTCAGCAATTGTCGCCATTACGCACGATATCCTGATGGTTCTGGGTATTTTTGCATTCTTCCATCTGGAAGTGGATGCATCGTTCCTGGCAGCAATCCTGACAGTTCTTGGTTATTCCATGAACGAATCTGTCGTCATATTCGACCGAATCCGTGAAGCGATGCATACGCATAAGCGTACGGACAGCTATGCTGTCCTGGCGAATGATTCCATTCACCAGACAATCCGCCGTTCGCTTTACACGCTGACAACGACACTCTTCTGCGTAGCTTCCCTTTATTTCTTCGGCGGGGATACGACAAAGAACTTTGCCCTGGTCATGCTGATCGGCTTCATTTCCGGCGCTTATTCCTCTGTCTGCGTGGCTACGTCCATCTGGGTTACCTGGAATGAACATATTTCAAGCGACAGAAACCGCAAGGCCAAGGAAACGAAAGAAGCAAAAACAGGAAAGAAACTTAAGGCAGCCAAAGCCTAGAGCTTCTTGTATGAAAAGAAGGGCGGAAGCCGGGCGCTTCCGCTTTTTTCTTACCTATCTGAATTTATATGCCTGAGGAGATTGAATCAGACGCTCATCAGGGATTGACTCGTGATATAATAAAACAATGGAAAATAAAATTATGAACACAGAGAAAACCGTATCATTCATTACTCTTGGCTGCAAGGTCAACCAGTATGACAGTGATGCCATGAGAACCCTCTTTGTTGACGGGGGATACAGCCAGGTAGAAGACGATAAGGATGCAGATGTATATGTCATCAACACCTGCTCCGTCACAAGCATCGGCGACAGGAAATCAAGGCAGATGGTGCGCCGCATCAGACGCCAGCACCCGGATGCTGTCATTGCCGTAGCCGGATGCTATGCACAGCTTGCACCGGAAGTCTTTGAGAAAATGGGAGACGTCGATGTCATCGTAGGTCTTCATAACCGTTCTCACATTGTGGAATATGTGGAAGAGGCCAGAGGCGCAGGCAAGCCTTTGAATGAAGTCGTCGACATCATGAAAGTCAACACGTTTGAAAACATGTTTGTCCGTCCCGAAGGGGAAGTGAAGACCAGAGCTTTCATCAAGGTACAGGAAGGCTGTGACAATTACTGCACATTCTGCATCATTCCCTATGCAAGAGGAAGGCTGAAATCTAGAAGGCAGGAAGACGCAGTCAAGGAAATCAGGAACCTGGTCGATACAGGCTACAGGGAAGTCGTCCTGACGGGAATCCACCTTGGAAACTACGGCAAGGATCTCCATGACGGCACGTCTCTTTCCAGCCTTGTATCAGAACTGGTCAAGATCCCGGATCTTCTCCGCATTCGTCTCGGCTCTATTGAATCCGTTGAACTTTCAGAAGAACTGATCGATATCATCAGGAATGAACCGAAGGTATGCCGTCATCTTCATCTTCCCATCCAGTCCGGATCAGACAGCGTCCTTCGCGGCATGAACCGTCATTACCGCCTGCCTGAATACAAGAGGCTCATTGCAGAACTTCGTGAAAAGATTCCGGGCCTTGCGCTCACGACCGACCTCATCGTCGGTTTCCCGGGAGAGACGGAGGAGCTGTTCCAGAAGACACTGGAAACGCTGAAGGAACTTAAATTCTCCGGAATCCATGTATTCCCGTATTCCAAGAGAACCGGAACACCGGCTGCCGGATACCCGAATCAGGTTCCGAATGAAATAAAGAAGCAGAGAGTTCACAGGGTACAGGAACTCGAAAAGGAAATTTCGCGTGAATACAGAGCCCGTTTCATGGGCAAAACGGTTTGCGTCTTGGCCGAAGAGGTCAAGGATGGATATTTTGAAGGGCTGACAGAAGAATACATCCGCGTATCAATCAGAAGCCAGGGAGTCGAAAGAGGCGGAATGTACAACGTACTCATTGATACGATGACGGATGATGGCCTTTCAGGGGTATTAGCGAAGGAGGAGTAAAATGGCTGACTGTATTTTCTGTAAAATTGCTGCCGGAGAAATTCCGAGCACAAAAGTTTATGAGGATGACCACTGGTTCGCATTCAGGGATATTGAACCCTGCGCACCTGTTCATATTCTGGTGATCCCGAAGAAGCATGTGGATAACATTCTTGCATTTGATGAAGAATACAATAAAAACTTTGCTGACTTTTTCCTCGTCATCAAAAAGATTGCCGAAGCAGAAGGACTGAAGGAAAACGGCTTCCGCCTTGTCATTAATACCGGTGAAAAGGCAGGCCAGTCCGTATTCCATTTCCATGCGCACATTATCGGCGGCAGAGAAATGGGATGGCCTCCATTCCCGGCAAACGATTGATTTCCCGCAGTAAATGAAACACGTGATTGATAAATTAGAAAATAGGAATTGACATATAGAGGGTTCTAATTTATAATTTATAAGTGTGCAATAGCACCCCATCAGTCTTATTGGGAGGGAGGGATATAGATGTCTGAAATCAAAGTTCAAAAGGGCGAATCTCTTGATAGTGCTCTTCGCAGATTTAAACGTTCCTGCCAAAAAGCCGGGGTTCTTTCTGAAGTAAGAAAACGTGAACATTATGAAAAGCCCAGCGTTAGACGTAAACTGAAATCTGAAGCAGCAAGAAAACGTAAGTTTAAATAACAGGTTGCAAGGTGATACGTTTTGTCAATTAAGGAACAGCTGATGGCCGACATGAAAACGGCCATGAAAGCAAAAGAAGAAGGAAAGCTTGCTCTGAATACGATCCGTATGGCTCGTGCCCATATCAGACAGGCTGAGATCGATGACGGACACGCTGACTTCAATGATGATCAGGTTCTTGCTGTTCTCCGGAAAGAAGTCAAACAGAGAAAGGAAACTCTCGCTGAAATTGACGGATCCGGAAGAGAAGACCTGGTTGAGCAGACCAAAGCTGAGATTGCTGTACTGGAGAAATACCTGCCGGCTGAAATGCCTGAAGCAGAAATTGAATCCGTAGTAAAAGCAGTCGTAGATGCAATGGATCCAGAGCAGAGAAGCATGGGCCTTGTGATGAAGGCCGTCATGGCAAAGCTTAAAGGCAAGGCGGACGGTAAGGTAATTAACCAGATCGTGCGCAAGATTCTTGCTTGACTGTGCTTGACAGAAGCAGGATGCGTGGTGTATCCTTAGAACATAAGTTAATATGCTGCGTCAAAGGAGACTCATTCCGAAAGGGATGAGTCTCTTTATTTTATTTTTATCAAGGCGCAGTCTGGGAAAACAAAAATGGTGGATAGTTTTTCAGGAGGGCTAAGATGAACAAAGAATTGCTGTACTGCATCCCCGCTGGTCAATATGGAAAAGAAGGAGTTCTGTCCCTGTTGACACAGCATCCGGAAATCAGATTCGTATCTCTGGTAGGAATCGATCTGGCAGGCAACGATACCGATGAGAAAATTCCGATTGAAATTTTTATGAAAGATTATGAGGACTTCTTCGCAGGAAAAGCTGTGCAGACCGATGGATCCTCCGTTGTATTCATGAACATTGCAACACTCAATGATGCCAGAGTCGACATGGTCGCTGACAGCACCGTCAACTGGTACGTTGATTACAATGATGAAAATATTTCCGATGAAAACGGCCGCCCGGTCGGAACGCTGCGTATTCCATGTTTCCTGATCCATAACGGCAAGTTCATTGATTCCAGATCCGTATTGAAGAAATCCTGTGAATATGTATCCGAAAAGCTCAAGAAGCTTCTTTCCGATGCACAGGTCAAGGGAATGGAAAACTTCCCGTTCTCTGAAATCCAGGATATCGTATTTACAACCGGCACTGAACTTGAATTCTGGGTAAAGACGCCGAGCGAAAAAGAAACCGTTCAGCACCTTTCCATTTCCCAGAGACTGCAGGAACAGTACTGGCAGCGCATGCGCGGCAATGTCCGTACCGCTATGGAACAGGCCATTGAAGAACTGGATGCCCGCGGAATGCGCGTTGAAATGGGTCATAAGGAAGTCGGAGGCATCAAGCCGAAGATCGATGATGACGGTCACATTTTCGACGTATGCGAACAGCTTGAACTTGACTGGCTTTTCTCGACAAACCCGCTGCAGGCTGCAGATAACGAACTGGAAGCCCGCATCGTCATCCGTGAGGTATTCCGCAGAAACGGCCTTGACGTTTCCTTCCGTGCAAAGCCGATCATCGGCGTAGCAGGAAGCGGTGAACATACCCATGTAGGCATTGCAGCTCTTCTTAAGAACGGCAAGACCATCAACCTTCTTGCTCCGGAAGACATGAGCGCTGACTTCCTTTCCACCGTCGGCTATGGCTTCATCATGGGCATTCTCAACAACTATGAAGCAACCAATCCGTTTGTTTCTTCAACAACAGATGCTTTCAACAGACTGAAACCAGGCTTTGAAGCACCGGTCTGCATCGTTACTTCCCTCGGACATTCTCCGGAAGTTCCATCCAGAAACAGATCCATCCTGATGGGCCTGATCCGCGATACCGAAAACCCGAAGGCAACACGCTTCGAACTTCGTGCCCCGAACCCGTTCACCAATACATACATGGCTGTTTCCTGCCTTTACATGACAGCTCTCGACGGCATCGAATATGCAGTGAACTCTGGAAAAGGCCCGGATGAACTCCTGGCTGAGCTTTCCAAGACAGCAGGAGAGGATGCTGATTACCTTTCCAAGGACAGAGAATACCGCTGTGAAAAGAACGTATTCGAAGATTACGATCAGGAACAGAGAGACGCTGTATTTGGCAAACCGCCGGCTACCGTCTGGGAAAACGTCCGCATCATGAGAGCAAATCCTGACAAAGTAGCATCCATTACAAGAGATGATGTCATTTCCAAGGATATCGTTGAATCCTTCATCGCTTCCATCCTCTACCGCTGGAAGAATGAACTGATCGACCGTATCATTCCTGGAACGGAAGCTGCTGTCAAAGGTTACAAGAAACTTGATAACGATGACAAACTTGACGAGAAGAGATGGAAAGCCATCAAAGCTGCCCGCATCGAACTTGCCAAGGATACAGAAGAAGAAAAGTGCATCTGCACCCGCCTGAACGAAGCCCTTGAAGATGGAGATTATGATACTGCATCTGATCTTCAGATCGAAATGGCTAAAAAGTCGCAGGCACTTGAAAAAGAATACCGTATTTACGCATTGAATATTCTGGACTAAGAAATCAGTTCTAATAAATATACAATCAGGCCAAGGAGGACCCATTCCATTACCAAGGATGGGTCCTCCTTCTTTTTGTATAAAGAACATACAAAGACGGGGATACTGTATCAGAATTGAGATCCGGAATTTCGATCAAAATGTTGAAGTGAATCAAGTGGAATAAATTTTTGGCTTATAGGACATTTCGTGTTGTTTTTATAGTCGATGAGCCCCGCGTTTATCGGGCTCCATCGTCATTTTAAGATTTTCAGTAATTATTAAAGGGTGGACAAAATTTTTATTGATCTGGAGGAAAAAATTATGAATAAGGAATTACTGTACTACATCCCGTCTGGCGAATTTGGCAAGGAAGGCGTGCTTTCCCTTTTAAGGACACATCCTGAAATCCGCTTTGTTTCCCTTGTCGGTATCGATCTTGCCGGCAATGACACCGATGAAAAGATTCCGATTGAGATTTTCATGAAAGACTACGATGATTTCTTTGAAGGCAAGGCTGTGCAGACCGATGGCTCTTCTGTTGTCCTGATGGACATTGCAACACTGAATGATGCAAGGGTGGATATGGTCGCTGATGCAGGCGTAAACTGGTATGTCGATTACAATGAAGAAAATCTGTATACGAACGGACGCCCGGTTGGAACGCTCCGCATTCCGTGCTTCCTTCTGCATAACGGCAAATTCATTGATTCCCGTTCCATTTTGAGAGATTCCTGCAAGTATGTCGCTTCTGAACTGAAGAAGCTTCTTGCTTCCGGCAAAACCGTCAGGGGCATGGAAGATGTTCCTTTTGCTGATATTGAGGATATCGGTTTCACCATTGGCACTGAACTTGAATTCTGGGTCAAGACGCCAAGCGAAAATGAAACGATCCAGCACCTTTCCATTTCCCAGCGGCTGCAGGAACAGTACTGGCAGCGCATGAGAGGCAATGTACGCACTGCCATGGAAGAAACCATTGAAGAACTCGATGCACGCGGCATGCATGTGGAAATGGGCCATAAGGAAGTCGGCGGCATAAAGCCGAAAGTCGATGATTCCGGCAAAACGACCGATGTCTGTGAACAGCTCGAACTTGACTGGCTCTTCTCCTCCAACCCGCTGCAGGCTGCGGATAATGAACTGGAAGCAAGAATTGTTGTCCGTGAAGTGTTCCGCAAGCACGGCCTTGACGTTTCCTTCAAGGCAAAGCCGATCATCGGGGTAGCCGGAAGCGGTGAACATACCCATGTCGGAATCTGTGCCAAACTGAAGAACGGAAAGACGATCAATCTTCTGGCTCCGTCTGATATGAAGGCAGATTTCCTCTCTACCATCGGCTATGGATTCATCATGGGCATCCTTAAGAACTATGAAGCAACAAATCCGTTCGTTTCTTCTACAACAGATGCCTTCAACCGCCTGAAACCAGGTTTTGAAGCGCCGGTCTGCATTGTTACATCTCTTGGACACGCGCCGGAAGTTCCTTCCAGAAACAGAACCATCCTGATCGGCCTTGTCAGGGATATCGACAATCCGAAGGCTACACGTTTTGAACTCCGTGCACCGAATCCGTTTACAAACACATACCTGGCAGCATCCTGCCTCTTCCTGACCTCCCTTGACGGCATTCTCTATGCAGTGCATTCTGGAAAGACGCCGGCTGAACTCTTGGCAGAACTGTCCAAGAAGCCGGAGGATGATGCCGATTACCTTGAAAAGGGAAGAGCATACCGCTGCGAAGAAAACGTATTTGAAGACTTTACGCAGGAAGAAAGGGATGCAGCATTTGGAAAGCCGCCGGCTACTGTCTGGGAAAATGTAAAGACCATGAGAGCGAATGCCGGCAAGACTGCTGTCATTACTGCAGGCGGCAGCCTCAACAAGACGATTGTCGATTCCTTCCTGGCATCGATCGTATACCGCTGGAAGAATGAACTGATCGACCGGATCATCCCGACCACTGAAATGCTCGTCAAGGGTTTCAAAAAACTGCAGAGCGAGGATGATCTGGATGAAGAACGCTGGGATGATATCAGCGAAAAACGTTTTGCCTTGATCAAGGACACCAAGAGCGGAAAGTGCCTCTGCACGCTTCTTAAGGAAGCACTTGAAGCAGGGGATTATGATACAGCTTCCGATCTCCAGATTGAAATTTCCAAAAAGGGTGAAGCTCTCGAAAAAGAGTACTATGAATACGCTCTGAATATTGTTGGATGATCTCTGTATTTTCCAAAATAAAAGAGGGGCTGTGACAAAATGTGTAATCATTTTGCCACAGCCTTTTTTCTATTGGAATATTCCATTAGAGGATTATCCAACATGTGTATTTATTGGTTCTATCTGAAAACTACAAAACCTCGCTTCACTCGAGAACTACTGTATTCCCCGGCTTCGCCGGGACCTTCTCCTTCGGAGCAAGGTTAACACCCTTAAACCTCGCTTTGCTCGAGAAAAGGGAGAAGCAGCGTTTTAACGAATTTTGTCACAGCCCCCTTTTTATTTTGGAATGGGGGGAAAGCAAAAAGGGGGGTTATAGGACAAAACGTGTTGGTAATTAATCCCAGCCATGACTGGGATTAAATCCAGAATTATGTAATTCGTCCCACATTATGGCATCACCCCAAG
>ERZ772835.106-NODE-106-length-95828-cov-16.9642_pt1 | contig 95828 bp, 94 predicted proteins | sample MGYA00511901_ERZ772835 | MGnify/ENA primary metagenome ERZ772835 (study PRJEB29015, sample SAMEA2737729) | human gut metagenome | biome: human gut; feature: human-associated habitat; material: faeces | place: China | collected 2012 ...
AATCTTTATAAGGACATTATAGCACAGGTTCTGAATATAGTCGAGTTATTAAAAGGATATTATACTAGATGAGTCTACTCCACATTTGCATGTCGATTTTGTTCCATATGTGAGTGGGTGGACTGGAAAAGGCATGGATACGAAAGTTTCTTTAAAGCAGGCATTAAAAAACCTTGGATTTCCAGGCGGAAGTAAACGTGACACAGAACTTAACCAGTGGATTAATCATGAAAAAGAAGTTTTGGCAGAAGTCGCTAAAAAGCATGGAATTGAATGGGAACAGAAAGGCACACATGAAGAACATCTGGATGTTTATAATTTTAAAAAGAAAGAACGTAAGAAGGAAGTGCAGGCTCTGGAGCAAGAAAAAGAATACCTGACAGCGGAAAACGAAAGTTTAGCTTTCAAGATTTCAGAAGTAAAAGCTGATATTGAAAAGTTGGAAGATGAAAAGCTTCAGTTAAAAAAAGATAAAGATGCTGCAGAAAAACGTTCGAAGAAAGCAGAAACAGAATTGAAAAAACTGGAGGACAGAAGAGAATTCCTGCAACCAGTGATGGATAATGTCAGCAAGGAAATAAAAGAATACGGAATGATCAAAACATTTCTGCCGGAAGCTACAGCATTGGAACGTGCGGTAACTTATCGGGATAAGAAAATCAAACCATTATTCATTGAAATGAAAAATAAAATCGGTGCGATGGCGGCACAGGTGAAAGAACTCACTAGAGAAAGAGATAACTGGAAAAGTAAGTTTCAGAAGAAAAAGCAGGAACATGAGAATACAAAAAAGGAACTGGCGGAAGTTCAGAAGGATTATCAGAAGTTATCCAGTGAGAAAGAAATACTGCAGGGACTTGCGGACAGATACAATCGACTTTTACGTATGTTAGGGAAAGATATGGTAGAAAGACTGGTGCAGGACGATATCCGGATGCAGGAGGAACTTGAAGCAAAAAAGCATAAAGAGCAGATGCCGAAAAAAATAAGTGATTGTATACCGTGGACGAAAGAACGAAGTGAAGAACACAATGCACAAATTAAGAAGAATAAAGCAAAGTACAGAGGAATGGAGTTATAAGAATATGAAGAAACAAATTTATGATGAAAAGAACGGACTGAGCTACACATTGCATGGAGATTATTATCTACCAGACCTAGAAATCAATGAGGAAGAACCCGCATATGGGAAATATGGAATAATGCGAAAACAGTTTTTGAAGGAGCACAGGAGTGCCAGGTATCAGTATCTGGTACTGACCGGGAAACTGACGGAGCATTTGAATCAGATCGATAAAGAGGTTAGAGAAAAAGTTGAGATGCTGGTGGAGCAGACGGCTGGACAATGGGGAGTGACAGAAGAATTGAAGATGCAGGATCAGATGGAATGGGTGAGGAGGATGAATAATATTAAGAATGTTGCGGAAGAAATGGTGTTATTGGAAATAATTTATGCATAAAGAACACATATAAAAAAATCGAATATGATATGAGAAAGGGCACGTTGATTAAAAACGTGTCTTTTTTCTGTTTGCAGGGAATTGAATAGTGGCTGTTAGTTTGATACAATAAAATGGATTATACGGTATTGAGGGTGAGAAAATTATGCCGACGAAAGAACCGCGTTTTCATGGCGAAGTTACAGAAAAAAGTCATAAAAATATGAGTAGAATACGTGGAAAAGATACAAGTATAGAGGTTGTGTTGAGAAAGGCTCTATGGCATAGGGGATTCCGTTATCGAAAAAATTACAAGGGATTGCCGGGGAGACCGGATATTGTTCTGACGAAGTATCGTATTGCCATTTTTTGTGATAGTGAATTTTTCCATGGAAAAGATTGGGAAATACTGAAGCCACGATTAGAAAAAGGAAAAAATCCAGATTATTGGGTTAAGAAAATAGAGCGGAATATCCAGAGAGATGAAGAAAAGGACCATCAATTAAATTTTATGGGATGGACTGTGATACATTTCTGGGGAAAAGATATTCTGAAAGATACAGAACAGTGCGTTAGAGTGATAGAAGAGACGATATTTGATCAGAAACTGGAAGAAGTAAACGATGAAGAGGAAATGTAATGATGAATTATTTGGAAGAGTATGATGAAGCGGATCCTATTTCAATTGAAACATATGCAAAAAGGTTGATCGGAAAAACATTTGCAGATGTGTGTAAGCAGGATGACATCACCAAAGCTATGGTTGTCAGGGAGACAACAAATTATGAAGTAAAGCACGAGAACAAGAAGCGAAAAGGTGGTTTAGGAGAACTGATAGAAGAGAGATTCTTTCACTATCAAACGAATAATGATGCACGTCCGGATTTTGATAAAGCAGGTGTAGAACTAAAAGTAACACCGTATAAACAAAATAAGAATGGGACACTGGTAGCCAAGGAAAGACTGATATTGACCATGATTGATTATTTCTCAGTTGTTGATGAAACATTTGAAGATAGTCACATGTGGCAAAAGGCTCGCTTGATTTTACTGGTGTATTATCTGTATCAACAAGAGATAAAGAACCGGTTAGATTATCGTATTGGATATGTGAAGCTGTTTGCACCGCCGGAGCAAGATATAAAAATCATAGCACATGATTTTGAGGTCATTGTTGAGAAAATCAGAAACGGAAAAGCACATGAATTATCCGAAGGGGATACGTTGTATCTGGGAGCAGCACCAAAAGCAGCAACATCAAAGGACCGGAGAAAGCAGCCATTTAGTGATGAATTAGCAAAACCACGGGCATTTGCATTTAAAAATTCTTACATGACATATGTTCTGAACAATTATATTATTCCAGGGAAAAATACGTATGAACCGATTATCAAGGGTACAGCAGAGGAATCTTTTGAAGATTATGTTGTAGGAAAAATAGATGCGTATTGTGATCAGTCGGTTACTGATTTATGTAATATATTCCATATAGAATATCAAAAGAAACCGAAAAGCCTAGAGGCAATGTTAGCATATCGGATGTTAGGCATAAAAGGAAATCACGCGGAAGAATTTGAAAAAGCAAATGTGGTAGTTAAGACGATACGTATAGAGAAAAATAATAAAATAAAGGAAAACATGTCATTCCCTACGTTCAAATTTAAAGAACTAGTAGAGGAAGACTGGGAAGATTCTATATTTGGAAATTATCTACGTGAAACTCGATTTTTGTTTGTAGTTTATAAGTTTGATCAACAAGATGAGTTAAGGTTAAAAGGCTGTCAGTTTTGGAATATTCCATATGATGATTTGGAAGGTAATGTGAAGGCAGTTTGGGAAAGGACGCAGAGAGTGCTTCGTGAAGGACTTCAGATAGAAAAGAAAAATGGAAAAAATTATAATAATTTTCCAAAATCATCAGAAAATCCAGTGTGCCATGTAAGACCACATGCACAAAATGCAAAAGATACTTATGAACTTCCAGACGGAAGGCAGTATCCAAAGCAATGTTTCTGGTTGAATAATAGTTATATTTTGTCGCAGTTAGATAAGAATTTTATTGAGGATTGATAATGGGTAATAAAGAATACAAAACTTCAGAAGAAGTAAAGCAGAGAGCGGAAGAAGCGATAGGACATTCATTTAAAGAAATTTTTGAATTAGCTCAGAAATTTCAACAAGAAAATGGATTAAAAGAGAAGCATGGAAAGGGAGACATTGGTCAAGCCTATGAAGAAGGCTGGTTTAATTATGCATGCAATGAAGAAGCTGAACCGGATTTTAAAGATGCGGACATTGAATTGAAAGTAACTCCATTTTTGATTAATAGTAGGGGATATAGAGCAAAAGAGAGGTTATCGCTTGGAAAAATCAACTATAGAGACGAAAATTGGAATGAGTATGAAGAGAGCAGATTCTGGACAAAAAATCATCATCTGCTGGTTATGTATTACCAGTATATCAAAGGTGTAAAACGTGAAAAGTTCAGTGTAGAGAAAGTGGACGAGATTCTGTTGGAAGAATTACCAGAAAGAGATCAGATGATTATTCAGCATGATTGGGAAAAGATTGCACGTTATGTAAAAGTGGGTAAAGCACATGAATTATCAGAACGAGATTTTATGTATCTCAGTCCTGCTAGAAAAGGTGCCGGTGGAGATGAAAAAGTAAAATATAATGATAAATATCCGAAAGCAAAACCAAGAGCGTATTCATTTAAAAAGTCGTATATGACAAAATTGTTTAATGAGAGAATGCTTACCCCAGAGGAAATATCTTATATTTTGCCAGGCGCGGTATTGCCAAAGGAAAAAGAATTTGATGATATTCTGATTGAAACTTTGAAACCATATTTTGGAAGAACAGTTGAATCATTGAAAAAAGAATTCCCTAATTATCGTAACGGATATAGTGAAAAGAACGATATTGTTAAGCAGATATACAAGAGTGAAAATGATTTAGAAGAAACAGATGAATTCCAAAAAGCTAATTATAGATTAAGAACCATTACAGTTGACGAAAAAGGAACACCAACGCAGGATATGTCATTTTCGGCGTTTGATTTTGATGGATTACTGAAAGAAAAGAACTGGACAGAATCCATTGTTTATGATGAGATGGTAGATTCGAAGTTTTTGCTTGTAATATTTTCAAAGAATGCAGAGGGACAAGAAATCTTGAACAATGCGCTTATATGGTATATTCCGAAAAAAGATGTGAATAAAGTAAAGGACGTGTGGAAAGAAGCAAGAAAAGTTATTAAAAATGGAATAAAGTTACAACAGAAATTATCACACGATAAAGCAGGAAGGTTAATTTTTGTGTATGAAAATAACTTCCCAAAGAGTAGCTTTAATAAAGTGGCCCATGTAAGAAATAAGGCAGGAGAGAGCGAATATTTTTGTGAAAATGCAAATTCAGTAAAATTAAAAAATCCTGCAGAGGTTATCACTTTAAAAGAAATTCCAGCGGAATTGAAAGATACTCCGATACCTACTGGAGAATACATGACCAAACAGTGCTTTTGGTTCAATAAGAAATATATGAAACAGCAGATTAAAGATTTTATAAAATCATACTAAAAAATAGAAAAGGATCTTTACAAGAATATAAAAATAGGTTATTATATTCAAGAACGATCGTTCGAATAATAAAAGAAGAGGTAATATAAAGTGAAGAAAACAGTTTGCGAATTGTTTGCCGGCGTAGGTGGTTTTAGATGTGGACTTAATAATATAAAAACAACAGAGGATTACGGTAAAGAAGAAAAATGGGATACAGTTTGGTTTAGTCAATGGGAGCCGGCAGAGAAGAATACACAGTACGCACATGACTGTTATGTATATCGGTTTGGAACACGATTAGATAATAATGGTAAAGATACTACGAATTATAATATTGAAGATGTAGATAAAACAACACTGCCTGATTTTAACCTATTAGTCGGCGGATTTCCGTGCCAGGACTATTCAGTAGCATCTTCATTAGCTACTTCTAAAGGACTTGAAGGAAAAAAAGGAATTTTATGGTGGTCAATACGTGAGACTTTAGAAGCAAAGAAACCACCATTCGTATTATTAGAAAATGTTGATAGATTATTAAAATCTCCTGCAAAACAAAGAGGTAGAGATTTTGGTGTGATTCTTGCATGTTTTCGTGATGAAGGATATACAGTGGAATGGCGTGTGATAAATGCTGCGGAATATGGGTATCAGCAGAGACGTCGTAGAACATTTATTTTTGCTTACAAAAATAATACGAAATATGCAGAAAGAATTCTAAATACAATTGGATATACAGATACATTGGAAGAGGAACATAAACAAGAATGCATGGAAAAGGTAGTCTTAAAAGAAGGTTTTTTTGCAGAAACATTTTTGGTAAATAAAGCAGAATCTACTAAGATTAAAATTAAAGAACTTCCGATAGAAGTGGGTGAAGTATCTGAAACATTCCAATGTGCATTTGAGAATTCTGGAATAATGAAAGACGGAATAATATATACAATGAAGACTGTTCCGAATTATCATGGAAAGCAGATAACTCTTGGCGATGTTATGGAAACAGGACAAGTAGAAGAACAGTATTTTATTCCGGCAGAAAAGTTATATTATACAGATCCAACGGTTACACACAGTGATGAAACAGAGCAGCGTCTTCCAAAGGAAGATAGACAGACCTGGCAGTATCTGAAAGGTGCAAAAAAATTGTTACGTACAAGTTCAACAGGTCATGAATATGTATTCTCAGAAGGTGCTATTTCTATGATCGATCAGGAAGATAAACCGGCACGTACAATGCTTACATCTGAAGGTGGGTTCAGCAGAACAACTCATATTGTGAAAGATAAGATGACTGGAAGAGTGAGATTACTTACTGCAACAGAAGCAGAACGAATCCAGGGATTTCCTACAAATCATACAAAGTATTGTTTGGTTAAGGGAGAAACAGTGGAGATGCCATTGAGAAAACGTAGATTTATGATGGGAAATGCGTTGGTGGTTAATCTGGTGGCAGATATGGAGAAGACGTTGGATAACATATTTACTGAAGAATAGAGCGATGATTGTTTGGTAGTGCATAGCTCAGGAGGAACTGAAGAGAAGATGAAAGTTAATGATTTGAGTGCTAAAGATTATTCTATAGAAGATTATTTTGCAGAGAGTAAAATGTTTCTTATACCACGTTATCAGAGAAGTTATGCTTGGGAAAAGAAAAATATAGTACAATTATTAGAGGATGTAAGTAAGGAAGAAGGATATTATATAGGGAACGTCATTGTAAATACCTCACAAAATGATGAAAAAGAAATTATTGATGGTCAACAGCGGATTATAAGTATTTTTTTGATTTTGATTGCACTGCATCATGTTGCAGGAATGAACACATTAGAATATGTGTTAGATAATGGAAATTTAAAAATCAATATAGAAAAGAGAATAGAAGATTCAGGTGTATCGGTAATGAGTTCTATTTTAGACGATAATATAGCTAGTACAATGAAAAAATATAATGAGGTTGCTAGATATAAAGATATTGCTTCTATATTGAAAAAATATGAAGAAAATCAACTTGAGACGCTTAGAAAAAATCTTCTTAAGGCTAAAATAGTAGAAATTAAGTTTTTGAATGGAGAAAAACGTGCACATGAGATGTTTGTTAACTTGAATACAAAAGGAAAGCCGCTTGAAGAAATTGAAATTATAAAAAGTCATTTATTCAAATATTTGATTGAAGGAGAAAATTCAGATCAATATAAGGAAGAATGGTATGAGATGTTAGATGACATCGGTGATAAATATCATGGAAAATATTTACAAAATATTAGTTTGTTTAAATCGTTGACGAAGAAAAAACAAACAGCAAAAGAATCACTTAATTATTTGTTGGGCGAAATAAGTAATGAGGAAACAGCGAGTAGTGTGTTTGGATTTATGGCTGGTGATGAAAATGCCAGTCTATTTCGCGTTTATTCTGCTGTTAAGAATCATGATTTATTGAGATTAAAAACATATATAGGTCATGAGGCAGAAATATCTATTGATATGTTGGATCAAATATGGAAGATGTATGGTCAAGTTAAATTTGAACAGTTTGATGTTGTAATGGTTGCCTTATTATATATTCCATCAAAAGAAAAAAAGAATTTATTTAGTAAAAACTATTTGGATATTATTAAGTTCTTGAAATTGGTTTTGCTTTTTCAGATACATAATACAGTACATCGAGTGAGTCCTTCTACATATACAAATAGATTTGAAACAGCTGCGATAGAATTATACTCTAATCAGAAAAAAATAGATGCAATGATATCTGATTTAGTAAATGATTTGAAAATCAATGAAGTTACTAAAGAGCATATGATATCTGGAATAAAAAGTTTAAAATGTAGTGGAAAAAATAAAAACAATAGAGATTTAAAAATTGCCAAATTCATTATACAGATGGTGGATGGATATTATGCTGTTGATTTAAAAGCGGAGCATATAATATGTGAAAAGAACCAGGATGATGAATTGGTTTATGAAATTGGAAATATATTACCAGTAGTCAAAGATAGATATAAGGATAAAGAGATTGATAAGAAGTTACAGATGTATAAAGAAGATGCAATGGTTAATGTCTCAATTAAGAAGTTTTTAGATCAAGGTGTTACGGAAGATAACTACAGAGAAATTATTAAAGAACGAACGAATAAAATAGCAGAGGAATTTTGGCAATTGTTCGAAGGATTGAGAAATGAAAAAAATAGATAGTAAGGTTATTAATGCACCAATACGGTGGGCCGGTTCAAAAAAGAAATTATTAAATGAAATGTTACATGCTTTTGAAACAGACAAAGATGTATATATAGAACCTTTTTTGGGGTCGGGGATTGTATTGCTAAACGTATTAGAAAATCAAATGTACAGAAAATATTATGTTAATGATATAAATAATAATTTGATATTATTTTATAATACATTAAAAAATGATTCTGCTCAATTGATTAGAAGAATTGAAATATTATGCCGTGAGTATAATAGTTTTTCAAATGATGAAGAAAAATGGGAGTATTTTTATAAAAAAAGGGATAGTTTTAATAAAAACCAAATTCGTTGTGTGACACGTTCTGCCTTATTTTGGTTTTTAATGAAAGCTGGATATAACGGAGTTTATAGAGTTAATTCTAAGGGCAAATTCAACGTTCCATGTGGTAAACGAGATAAGATAGTTTGTAATAAAGAAAAAATGGAAGAGATTTCTAAGAAAATTCAAAATGTGGAATTTTTTTGTATGGACTATAATTTATTCATAGATATGATTTTGGAGAAAGAAAAGAAAAAATCTATATTTATGTATTGTGATCCCCCATATATGCCGGAAACAGAATCATCTCAAAAACATATTCTATATACTCAAAATGGATTTGAACATGAAAGATTTATAGAATATATGGATGAAAAATGTAGCAAGGAGGATATTTCAGTAATGATATCTATGGCTGAAACAAAGAACGTAGAACAGTTGTATAAAGAACATGTGAATTTTAATAAGGTTAAAATAGAAGAAATAGTTAGAAAAGTAAATCCTACAAAAAAAATGAAGTCGAAAGAAGTAGCCTTTGTTAACTATGAGGTTGATGAAAATTCAATGATAACACCATGATAACAAAAATCTCCAAAAACCACACGGACACAGCGGAAAATTCGGATTTTCCCCCACAAATCACACGGAAAAACACCATTTGCACACCGCAATACACCAGTCTGATATCGTGAAGGTGGACGTACTGTTGGATCAGGACGTGTTGCTACAGTTATCGAGTAATTTATAATTGCTTAAAATTAAGGGTTCCCAGTAATGGGAGCCCTTTTTTGATATTATTTTGAAACTATAATGCAATTTTAGTGAAAAAATGGTAAACTGTTATTTGTTATTTTAATAATTTGAAAAGAGGCAGAAGATGAACAACAAAACAACCAGAAACAGTTTACTACTATTAGTGACGGCAGCTGTCTGGGGGGCAGCTTTTGTGGCGCAGACAGTTGGTGGACAGGCGATCGGAGCGTATTCATTTAATTGTATCCGCAGCATTATCGGTGCATTGGTGTTGATTCCGGTTATGAAGTTTTTGGACAAAAAAAATTTATCACCGAAAAGACCAAAGACAAAGGAAGATTACAAACTTTTGATAAAAGGCGGAATCTGCTGTGGAGTGGCACTCTGCATTTCTACGAATTTACAGCAGGTTGGAATCCTGATGGGAGCCAGTGCTGGAAAAGCAGGTTTCCTGACAGCAGTTTATATTTTGCTCGTGCCGATCTTAGGTTTATTTTTACATAAAAAATGTGGTATAAATATATGGTTTGCAGTTGCGCTTGCACTGGTGGGACTGTATTTTTTGTGTATGCAGGATAAGAATGGATTTCACCCGGCAGATTTGTTACTTCTTTGCTGTGCGTTTGGGTTTTCTATTCAGATTTTATTTGTCGATTATTTTTCACCGAAGGTGGATGGGGTACGTCTTTCCATGATCCAATTTCTTGTAACCGGGGTGCTGACTTCAGTTCCAATGTTTGTGGTTGATATGCAGCATTCAATCCCAGGGATTGAGGTGTGGGCGCAAGCTTTTTTATCATGGTCGGCATGGGTTCCGATTTTATATGCAGGAATTATGTCCTGTGGGGTTGGATATACATTGCAGATCATTGGTCAGAATGGGCTGAATCCAACAGTGGCATCTCTTATCATGAGTCTGGAAGCCGTGTTTTCAGCCGTGTTTGGATGGCTGATTTTGGATCAGAAACTTAGTACGAAAGAGATATTTGGCTGTTGTCTGATTTTTGCAGCAATTATTCTGGCGCAGCTTCCGGTGAAAGGGAAAAATAGGAGAAAAATGAAAAAAACAAAATATTCTGGTAAACAGAATTTGGCATTAATATTATTGTTTGCCGTATTTCTAGGGTTATTTGCAGATCCATGTGCGATCAATGCAAAGGCGGATCAAAAGAAAAAAGACTATGGTGTATTTTTAAGCATTGATTCGTCTAAGATGCAGAAATTATACGCATACAAACTTGTGGTCATTGATGCACAGTATTTTTCGGCAAAAGAGATACGCGCCCTGCATAAGAAAGGTGTAAAAGTTTATACCTACTTAAATGTCGGGTCCATTGAAAAATTTCGTGATTATTATAAAAAATATGAACATCTTACGATTGGGAGTTATGAGAATTGGGAAGAGGAAAAGTGGGTAGATGTTTCCAATAAGAATTGGCAGAAGTTTATCGGAAATTTGTCAAAGAAGCTGTTGAAAAAAGGCGTGGATGGTTTCTTTATTGATAATTGTGACGTTTATGATTACGCAAAGACAAAGCAGAATTTTACAGGGCTTGCAAAGATACTGAAAAATGTTAAGCGCCTTGGAAAAGATGTCGTAATCAATGGTGGGGATGTTTTTGTCACGAAATACAGAAAAACATATGGTTCAGCAAAAGACATTATGACTGCAGTTAATCAGGAATGCGTGTGGAGCAGTATTCAATTTAAAACAGGTTCGTTTGGAAAACAGACCAAAGCAGCGCGCGGATATTTTACTGATTATGTTAAGAAATGTAAAAAGGATGGAATGAAAGTTTATCTGCTGGAATATACAAAAGATAAAAAGCTGATCAGACAGATCAAAGAGTATTGCAAAAAAAATAAATTTTATTATTATATCTCAGATTCGATCGAACTTGATTAGTGCATTTTGCAGCGTGTAAACGATGGATAGAGTCTGGTAAACAAGGCATCGGTTGATAATTCGGTGCCTTTTTGATATCTTTTGGGTAAAAAGGCTATGGATGTCAGACATGACAGGAAAGGAAAACTATGGAAGCAAAAGAATTAGGAGCATTTATCGCACAGATACGCAAGGAAAATCAAATGACACAGGCACAGCTAGCAGCCTGCCTGAAAGTCACAGACAAAGCTGTCAGCCGTTGGGAGAGGGGAATGGGATTTCCGGATATCCAGACACTAGAACCTTTGGCAGAGGCACTGGGCATTACTTTGACAGAGCTGATGAAATGTCAGAAGATGCAGCAGCAGGAGGTAAGTGTGCAGGATACTGATGCGGTGATCGAGGCGGGCATTAATATCGCAAAATATCAGCAGAAGATGCAGAGAAAAAAGATGATGCAGGGTTTTGGACTGATTGTAGCAGGTGCATTTGTAATTTTTAATGCAGTATATCTGCATGCCAGCGTAACATTCAGTGCGATATTGCCGAATAGCGCAGATGGACCGACTGCAGTATTTTATGCGGGAAAACTTGGTGATGTAAAACCATACATCTGGGGAATGGTCGGTGTAGCTGCAATCGCAGGAGGAATCATCCGAATCATCCGTGGACGGAGATAGAAACAGCAGTTACTGCAATTGACAGTGCAGAACAAAATCCTTATAATAAAAAGGTAACATTTATTGATTGTAAGGGGAGGAGTTTTGGAATGGAACAAAAAGAGATGGCAAAAAAGAGGTTAATTATTTATGTGCTTATTGCCTATGGTCTGACCTATCTCATGGGAATTCTGATGTGGTATGGCAGTACAAAAGGATATGATCTTACGGCATTTCCAACGGCGCAGATGATGTATCCGGCCACAGGCGTGATTATTGGACTTTTTCTGGCACACAAAGGAGAAAAGATTCTGCCGACAGGTTTTTTTATTACGGTTCTGGCAACAACTGGAGTCCTGATTGTACTTGCACTTTTATCCGTATTTTCTCCGGTAAATGATCTGAATATTGCAGGAATGACGATGTCCGTTTATAATCTGATCTCACAGTATGTACTTATCATTGGGAGTATCGTGGCATTCATTTTTCTTGCGGTTGCAGGAAATGAAAAGAGGGCAGCTGCGGGACTGACCAGACAAAACTGGAAAAGTGCTGTGTTTATTGTACTTTTATTTGTGGGTATTTATATTGTAAGAACTGTAGTGTCGATGGCAGGACAGGGCGTGTCTGACGGCAATGGAATGCAGTATGTAAAAGAATGGGCGGCAATGTTTAAAGATCCTGTGATGTGGCTGAATATCGTTGCACTTCCGATCAATTATTTTTTTGTATTTATTGCATTTTTCGGAGAAGAATATGGCTGGAGATATTATCTGCAGCCCATTTTACAGAAAAAGTTCGGTCTTCGTGCAGGTGTGATCGTGCTTGGTGTGGTATGGGGACTGTGGCATATTCCGGATGATCTGTTTTATTATACACAGACATCGGGAATCCAGATGATTTTTGCACAGCAGATCACCTGTATTGCACTTGGAATCTTTTTTGCATATGCTTATATGAAAACAAAAAATATCTGGGTGCCGGTCTGCCTGCATTATCTGAATAACAACCTGATACCGATCATTTCAGGTACATTTTCCGCAGATGTTCTGGAAAATCAGACTGTAAGCTGGAAAGAACTTCCGGCTGCGCTGGTGCTAAATGGATTGTGCTTTGGATTTTTTCTGCTTGCAGATGTGTTCAAAAAGAAAGAAGTTCAAAAAGAGGATTAATTTGAAGAAAAATTAACTGTAAAAAGCATATGGTGTCATATGAAAAAGCGCATGTACAGTAAAAAAGATTGTCAGAAAGATGATTTTACTGCATATGCGCTTTTGGTTCATGACAATAGAAAGCCTGCAAAACGTGAATTCTATTTTAAAAAATGATTTTTGATTTATTTTTTAACAGTCTGGCACCATTTACGATCAGAAGAATCCCGGCGGTGATTCCACCCGCAAGGACACAGATACCAACTGCCAGTGTACAAGCCCCGGCAGAACCCATTGTCTTATAAATTTTTTCGTCCATCTTATATGCCCCCTTTGTTTGGATTTCTCATATTCTTAATGTATATTATTCTATCATTATTCTCATGAATATACAAACCCAGATTAAAAAATATCTGATAAAAATTACAGTTCATCGGGTGTCCAGTCACCGAGAACCAGTTTTCTTGCAAAGTGTCTGGCCTGTTGTTCATCCAGATTTTGAACAAAATCAGCCTGGTCAGAAAGTGGACGGCAGTCAGAGGTTGCGGGGTAACTTGCGTATTCGGCATAACATACCGTTTCATGTGTATTTTCGTGGTTCCAGTCATGAAAACCGGCAGGATGGATATGCGCGCCAAGTTCACAGGAAATCAGGATCGTTTTTGCATAGTCGCGCCATGGTCTGCCAAGATAGACAGATCCGGCAGGGCAGTCTTTGGAGATGAACCGGCAGTCGGAAAAAACGTAGCCGTATGCCTGACCTTTTGGTGTGGAGGCGGCAGTTACATAGCCCTGGATAAGAGGGAATGCAGATGTATCGGAAAGCGCATCGGACTGGGCTGATGTTTTTGTGCGCAGCAGGGATTCTATGGTGCAATGTTCAAAATATGCTGTGGCACTGCCAAAAATAAAGTCAATATCGCCGCAGATATAGCAGTTTTTATAATAATGTCTGCCGTTGATACGCGGGGCAAACTGTTTTGGACCGATGAATCCTCCGGGCTGTCGTTCTGTTTCAGGAAGCGGTCCGGTAAAAAGTGTGTCCTGATGTCCGAGAAGGCGGCAGGAATCGATCGTAAGGCGGTCACCGTCAGCATAGAGAGCGATCGCCTGTCCATGTGTGGCAGAATCTCCCGAAGCGTTTTCAACGGTGAGATTTTGAAGCGTTACATCATGTGTATCTATAAACAGTGTATATGTGCGGAAGGTACCACGCTTACTTCCATCGGGCATCAGATCCAGGGCATAATCATCATAGGTGATGACAGTATCGGAATTGTTTTTACCCATACCACGCAGTGTAACATAGGGTTTATCTATAGTCAGTTTTTCATGATAAATGCCCGGTTCGATTTCAATGACAGTTGGTGTCTGATCAGCGGCAGGAATATGTGCTATTGCAGCACTGATAGTGGAAAAATGATCCGGATTGCTGGAAACATGGAGTATTTTTTGCATGGGAAAATCCTTTCTTTGTTTCTTAATATTTTCTGAGGATAGTATAACACAGATATTGTCTGGTTGAAATTGGGAAAGAGGATGTTTATAATAGAATATAAAATAGGAAAAAGGTACAGTATTGAAAGGTGTGGAGATTATTATGGAACTAAGTTATAAGGAAATCAGGGCACAGATCTGTGATGTATGCCATAAGATGTGGCAGCTGGGATGGGTTGCGTCAAATGATGGAAATGTGTCGGTAAAACTTTCGGATGGTACATTTTTGGCAACACCGACAGGCGTGTCAAAAAGTATGGTAACCCCGGAAATGATCGTGCATATAGATAAAACAGGGGAGATTATTGAAGCCATGGACGGTTATCGTCCGTCGTCTGAAATGAGGATGCATTTCAGATGCTATGAGGAACGTGAGGATGTCGGCGCAGTTTTGCATGCACATCCTCCGGTTGCGACAGGGTTTGCCGTGGCAGATATCCCTCTTGATGAATATTCCATGATTGAGACTGTGCTCGCACTTGGTTCGGTGCCAGTTGCGCCTTATGCGACACCTTCCACGGATGAAGTGCCGGATGCCATTACTCCGTATCTGCCAGAGCATGATGCGATCCTGCTGAAAAATCACGGAGCTGTGACGGTAGGTGCTGATGTCTATACGGCATACTATAGGATGGAAACATTAGAGCAGTTTGCAAAGATCACGCTGACGGCACATCTGCTTGGTGGTGCAGAAGAGATCGACCGGGAAAATATCGACAGACTTGTGGACCTTAGAAATAATTATTATAAAATGAGTGGAAAACATCCGGGGTATAAGAAATATAGCAGGCATTTTGCTCCGCAAAACAAGGAGGAAAATACTCCCAAAAAGAAAGGAGGATTAAAATGAGTACAGGCAGACATAAACAGGAACGCGGCGTTGGGCTGCAGCCATTGGATGAGATCAATGGATATCAGGTACGTCCGGGTTTTTATAACAGGGATGGTGCGACAGCAACCACAAGAGGTGTCAGCTTTACGATCCATTCCTTTGGTGCGACAGCATGTTATCTTCTGTTGTTCCAGCCGCAGGAAAAAGAGCCATATGTGACCCTAAAATATCCGGAGGCTTATCATATTGGAAACACATATTCCATGTTCGTTTTTGGATTGAAAATCGAAGAGTTTGAATATGCATTTCAGTTGGACGGACCTTATGATGAGAAAAAAGGTTTATTGTTCAATAAAGAAAACATTTTGCTTGATCCGTATGCGAGGGCGGTGACAGGACAGAGAAACTGGGGAGAGCGTCCGGAAGGCGGAGCAGATTTTATTTATCATGCCAGAGTTGTGGAAAATAACTTTGACTGGGGAGATATCCGCCCGACTGAGCATCCGTTTGAAGATCTTGTCATCTACGAGATGCATGTAAGGGGATTTACAAAAGATGCATCGTCCGGTGTGACACCTGGAGCAGAAGGCACCTATGAGGGACTGCGGCAGAAAATCCCATATTTAAAAGATCTTGGGGTAAATGCAGTTGAACTGATGCCGATTTTTGAATTTGACGAGATGGAAAGCACCAGAGTAGTGGATGGAGAACGTCTGTATAATTACTGGGGGTACAATACTGTCTGCTTTTTTGCTCCGAATACCAGTTATACATCAGTTGTAGAGCATAATCATGAAGGTGATGAGTTAAAAGAACTGATCTATGAGTTAAAGGAAAACGGTATTGAGGTCATTTTGGATGTTGTGTTTAACCATACAGCGGAGGGAAATGAACAGGGACCGTGTTTTTCTTTTAAAGGAATTGATAATAATACTTATTATATTCTGACACCGGATGGCTACTATTATAATTTCAGCGGCTGCGGTAATGTCATGAACTGTAATCATCCGGCGGTAAGACGTTTTATCATTGATTGTCTGCGATACTGGGTAACGGAGTATCGTGTGGATGGTTTCCGTTTTGATCTTGCATCTATTCTGACGCGTGATGAAAAAGGAGCACCGATGGCAGATCCGCCATTACTCCAGGCTATCGCATGTGATGCGATCCTTGGAAAGGTTAAACTGATCGCAGAGGCATGGGATGCAGGCGGACTTTATCAGGTTGGAAGTTTTCCGTCATGGAACCGTTGGGCAGAATGGAATGGAAGATACCGTGATGATATAAGACAGTTTTTAAAAGGCACGGATGGAATGGCAGGAACAGCGATCACACGTATCACAGGCTCGAAAGACCTTTACCCGAAGCACCGTGGTGACAGTGCATCTGTCAATTTCATCACCTGTCATGATGGATTTACATTGTACGATCTATATGCCTATAATACAAAGCACAATGAAAAAAATGGCTGGAATAATTCTGACGGAGATAACAACGGAAATAGCTGGAACTGTGGAGCAGAGGGTGAGACGGATGATCCGCAGATCGAAGGCCTGCGCCTTAGAATGGTCAAAAATGCATTTGCGACACTGATGTGCAGCAGGGGACCTGCCATGTTTTATGCTGGAGACGAATTTTGTAACACACAGTTTGGCAATAATAACGCTTATTGTCAGGATAATATCATATCCTGGCTTGACTGGAGCAGGTTGGAAAAATATCGGGAGATCCATGATTTCTTCCGTTATATGATCGCTTTTCGTAAAAAATATCCGGTTCTGCGCCGCTCGACAAAAAAAGCGCTTTGCGGACTCCCGGAGATCAGCATTCACAATGGTTTTCCATGGAATGGAGGAACTGATTTTACCAGCAAACTGATTGGTATTATGTATGCCGGTAGGGATGATGCAAATACCAGAGATGATATTATTTTCTATGGAATGAATGCGTACTGGGAAACGCTTGTCATGCAGCTTCCGGAATTACCGAATAATCTGCAGTGGAAAATTTGTGTCAATACGAATGTAGAGTATGAGGACGGAAAAGATGTAGAATCACAGACGGAATTTTATTATAAAAAATCGTTAAAAATCCCGCCGAGAAGTGTGGTTATTTTAGTGGCAGAATAGATATATAACAAAATCAGCCAGTGACATGCGATCGTGCATGAAACTGGCTGATTTTGCAGAAACATCTATAGCCAGCCGCCATCAAGTGTGATGATCTGTCCAGTCAGATAGTCATTTCCATTAGCAAGCTGCACGGCAAGATGTGCAACTTCTTCCGGTGTTCCAAATCTTCCGGCAGGAATCTCATCGGCAAGTTCTTTACGTTCTTCTTCAGAAAAGCAGGCATTCATCTGTGTATCGATCACACCACATGCGATCGCATTGACCTGGATATTACTCGGAGCAAGTTCCTTTGCAAGTGCTTTTGTAAAAGAATTGATTCCGCCTTTGCATGCGGAGTATGCAACCTCGCAGGAGGCGCCGGCGATGCCCCAGACGGAAGAAATATTGATGATCTTACCTTTTTTTTCATGCACCATATGCGGGATGGCGAGCCGGCTGGTAGAAAAAACAGAGGTAAGATTTGTGGAAACGATATGATTCCAGTCATCAATTGACATATCTGTCAGCAGACCTATATAGGAAATTCCAGCATTATTGATCAGGATATCTATGCCACCAAAATGCTCTGTGATCTGGGTAAATAATTGCTCGACATATTCAAAGGAGGAAATATCGCCGATACTGGCGAGTACCTCGGTATGATAAGTATCTTCCAGTTCTGTTTTTAAACTCATAAGTTCCTGTGTGGATTTCGAACAGGTAATGATCAGGCGGTCGCCTTCTGCTGCAAATGCAGTTGCGATCGCGCGTCCGATCCCGCGGGAAGCTCCGGTGACTAATACAGTTCTATTCATAAAAATCTCCATTTCTTAATAATTTGTTGTTTTAGTATATTGTGTGTAAAATCAGCACATGATCCAATTCGTTGTCCGTCAATCATGCAAGCATGTTGACTCTCTTGCGCTCATTGTATCATGAAAAAAATCAGAAGACAATTTTTGAAAAATGATGAAATTTAAATAAAAAAGTAAAAATTAGGTATGGACATTTTCAGAAAGATGTGATAATATAATCAAGCACGATTCAAGACAACTTGATTACGGCGCGTGGCTCAGCTTGGTAGAGCGCTGCGTTCGGGACGCAGAGGTCGCAGGTTCGAATCCTGTCGCGCCGACTATATGAAACCTTTGAGAATAAAGGGAGAATGAAAAAGGACTTTCCAAGATGGAAAGTTCTTTTTTTGTGGTCTGACTAACAATGCTATTAAAAATGATTCCCTATTTTCTGAATATGTGATATAATACAAAAATGTAACCGTTTACATTGCAAAAAAAGAAGGGGGAATTTCACAAATGAAGAAAAAAACAAGTCTTAGTGTAAAGCTGATCGCAGCTTTTATGGTTGCGATCCTTGGAAGTGTTTTGATCTGTGCACTTCTTACACACAGTAAGGTAAAAAGCGTGTTAAACAGTAACATGCAGCTTACGAGCGAGCAGACATTAAGCAGTGCAATGACGAGTCTGCAGACATATGAGAAAACGATCAGTCTGCCGGTCGATCTTCTGACTAGAAAAGACAGTATCAAACAGCTTTTGATCGAGCCGGAAAACTATGATAAATATATCGACAATGTAAATGACGAACTGGTTGCAGCCTGTAAAGTCGTGAATGGATCTGTGCGTGCATATTATGCTTTAAATGACGGCAGAACGATCACCGGATGGGTAAAATATGAAGCTGACGGTTCAAAGACAGCGATGAATACAGTAGAAAATAAGGATCTTTCCGGAAAAGAATGGTACACTGCATGTCAGGGAAGAAAGGCAAAAGTAAATTCTATTTTCAGTTATATTACAGCACCTTATACAGATGAGGAGACCGGAGAACAGATTATCACAGTCTGTCAGGAAGTAAAATACAAAGATGTTGTCCAGGGTGTTGTTGCCATGGATATCGAGGCATCTGCACTGGCAGATTATGTGGAAAACATCAGGCTTTTAAATACAGGATTTGTCATGCTGGTAGATGAACAGGGAAATATCATGGTTGACAGCGAAAGCAATACTTTTGCAGATGGTACAGTTGCAGACCTTGAATTTTTCGCTCCTTTGACAGAAGAATTAGATAATCTTGAAGAACAGAAAGCACAGTTGGAGGAAAGTGAAGATCCTGCAGCAGATGATATTGTATTACAGGCATCCTATAATATGCGTGCCGAAGGAAGGAACTGCGCGATCACAGCGATGACAGACCGCGTGACCGGATGGAGAATGATAGGATGCATCAATGATCAGGAAAATCAGAAAAATCTCATCAATATTAATATTGGAACACTTGCAGCGGGAATGATCGGACTGGTATTTGGCTGTGTGATCGCAGTTGTGACAGCATTCAGTTTTAACCGTGAGATCAAAAAACTTCAGAATGCGACACATCGTGTTGCAGGCGGTGATTTCTCCGAAAAGATCAAAGTTACCAGAAGCGATGAATTTGGTGTACTTGAGACAAACTTTAACGGTATGATGGATGATGTGTCCGGACTGATTCATGCAGTTGAGGATAAGTCGAATCATATTCTTGAAGTTGCAGGTGGTATCTCTGAGGTCGCAGGCAATACGAAAACGACGATCGAACAGGTAACACAGGCAATTGACAGTGTTGCGCAGGGGGCAGTAAAACAGGCAGAAAGTACACAGGAAGCCAATACCCAGGTGGAGCATTTGAAGAATAGCTTAGATGAGACCAAAGAATATGTTTCCGGCATGAATGGCATGACGGAGAAGGCAAATGAGGTCAGCACCGAGGGAATTGAAAGCGTAAAAGACCTGATTGAAAAATCCGGAAAAACAGCCGAAAAATCCAAAGTTTCGTTAGAGGTCATGAACGAGATGGTCGAGAGTATTGATAAAATTTTCTATATATCAGATACGATCGCAGATATCACTTCCCAGACGAATCTGTTATCATTAAATGCAAGTATTGAGGCAGCAAGAGCCGGAGAGATGGGAAAAGGTTTTGCAGTTGTTGCAGATGAGATCCGTAAACTGGCAGATGAGTCGAAAGAGTCAACGGATGAGATCAAAAAGATCATCACGGAGATCACAGAGAAATCAAAACTGGTTGAGGCAACCATGCAGGAGAATGAGGTACTGCAGAGTGAGCAGCAGGAAGCAATCAACCGTACGGAAGAGATCTTTGGTGAGATTATGAAACAGATCGAAATGTTAGGATCTGGCATGGAACGAATCAATACATTAAATGAAAATATGTCTGCCAATAAAGATCTTGTTGTGGATAAGATGGGAACGATCGCATCGGTATCCGAGCAGTCAGCAGCGGCAACCGAAGAGGTTAATGCTTCCACGGAGCAGGTTAATGTTACAATGGCAGAGATCAGTGAACATACCGGCACACTACAGGCAATTGCCAAAGATCTGATGGAGACGATTAATCGATTCAAACTCTCTTAAGTCATGTAAAATGACTTGCAAAACACATTCCATACAGGTATAATTCATGACAATGGGGTTGCATCAAAGCGTGCAATCTATTGCATTTGAGAATTGAAAAACAAACCGGATGGGATGAAACAGGAGGAAGAGATGGGAAGAGACGTTATTATTGCGTGTGATTTTAACAGCAAAGAAGAAGTGATCAGTTTTCTTGGAAAATTTAAAGAGGAAAAACCTTTTGTAAAGATTGGTATGGAGTTATTTTACGCAGAGGGACCGGAGATTGTCCGTACGATCAAACAGATGGGACACAAGATTTTTCTTGACCTGAAATTACATGATATTCCAAATACCGTAAAAAAAGCAATGTCTGTATTATCGGGACTGGATGTAGACATGTGTAATGTACATGCGGCAGGCACTAAAGCGATGATGCAGGCTGCTATCGAGGGACTTACGAGAGAGGATGGAACGAGACCACTTCTGATCGCAGTCACACAGCTTACTTCCACCAGTGAAGAGGTAATGCAGCAGGAACTGTGGATCGAAAAACCGATCGACCAGACGGTTATGCATTATGCAAAAAATACAATGGAAGCAGGATTAGACGGTGTGGTATGTTCTCCATTGGAAGCCGGAAAAGTACATGAAGTATGTGGAGACAAATTCCTTACCATCACACCGGGAGTACGTTTTGCGGACGGCGATGTCGGTGATCAGAAGCGTGTGACAACGCCGGCGAAAGCAAAAGAGCTTGGATCTGACTATATCGTAGTCGGAAGACCGATCACACAGGCAGATGATCCGGTAGCTGCATACCGCAGATGTGTAAAAGAATTTGTAGGCTAGATGAAAAACAGGAAAAAGAGAAAGATGAACGGTCTTTCTCTTTTTTCGGTTAAAAGAGAGGATTGGAACAGATAGGGGATTTCATGGAAAGAAAAGGACTCAGTGGAAGTGCATTAAAGATGATCGCGATCGCCACAATGCTTATTGACCATATTGCAGCGACTGTGATCATTCGTGTATTAAAATTCGGAGGCTATAATGACAGCCTGTATCAGTTATACCGTGTGATGCGGAATATCGGAAGAATTGCGTTCCCGATTTTCTGCTTCCTTCTGGTGGAAGGATTTATGCACACGAGAGACCGGGAAAAATATGCGCTGCGTCTAGGGTGTTTTGCTGCAATATCCGAAATACCGTTTGATCTTGCATTTAACGGAAAAATTTTAGAAGTCGGATATCAGAATGTGTTTTTTACATTGCTGCTTGGTCTGCTTACCATGATGGCATATGATTCTGTGATGAAACAGAGCCGTTTTAGCGTCTGGAAAAGGACAGGACTTTCCACACTTGCAATCCTCGTCGGGATGTTCGCAGCAGAGTTTTTATCGACGGATTATGGTGCGCTTGGAGTGCTTTGTATCATGGTGTTTTATCTGTTTCGAAGAAGCAGGATGCAGCAGGTCGTATTTGGATGTCTGGCGTTTGTCTGGTGGGAATGGGCGGCAGTATTTGCATTTATTCCGATCTATTTCTATAATGGAAAACGTGGTTTTGGCATGAAATATTTCTTTTACGCATTTTATCCGGTACATCTGCTGATCTTGTATTTTATCGTATATAAAATGGGATATGGTGCTGTATCTGCAATCTGAAAATTTTAATATAAGGATTCATAGAAAAGGACTTTAGAAAACGGAGGGGATGTTTTCTAAAGTCCTCTTTATATGTAAACCTGCCGGAATATCTGGCAGGATTGTTTTTTGACGGAACTGACAGAACCCCAACCCCCGAGTCGAAACTCAACAGCTCCTTTTGATGTTATTAATGATACGGGATAATTGTGACCATTTCTTGACTGGAAAATGAAGGAAATCTTAAAAACAGATAAGAAAATTATAAAGTCACATATGCGGGAGGGCAGAAATAGGGTATAATGTGCATAAGCAATGAGCAGTGCCAAACATGGAAATGACAAAAAAGACTGCTTGCAGGCGCTTTTTTGTTATTTTTATGTTTGATAGGGCGAATGCCCGTCAGTCCGGAAAATCTCTGATTTTTCGGACGTGCACTGCAGTTTGAAGTATTTATGATATAATAAGACTGCCGAGCGAAGCGAGTGTAGATCACGATCATGTGCTGCTTTTGCGCATGATATAATGTGCATAGAAGTAAACAGTATGGAGCAGAAAGATTTATGAAAAAGTATCTTGATAATGTGCGGCGTATAGCGCCGTTAATTCATAATATAACAAACTATGTGACGGCAAATGATGTCGCAAATGTTCTTTTGGCATGCGGAGCAAGTCCTATCATGGCAGACGAGGAAACAGAGGCAGAGGAGATTACGGCACAATGCATGGGACTTAATTTAAACCTTGGAACGCCAAATCAAAAGAAAATTCAGACTATGTTAAAAGCGGGGAAGATGGCAAATAAACGGAAGCATGTGGTGGTGTTAGACCCGGTTGGAGTGGGGGCAGGCAGTTTTCGCAGACAGGCAGCAGAACAACTGTTAAAAGAAATACATTTTGATGCGGTCCGTGGAAATATTTCTGAGATCAGGGTGCTGGCATCATTATGTGAATCAGAAGAAAATAGCGGAAAAGGCGTGGATGCAGACAATACAGACAGAGTGACAGAAGAAAATTTAGCACAGAATATCGCAGCGGCAAAGATGCTGTCACAACAGTTGAAAACGATCATTGTGATTACCGGAGCTATTGACCTTGTAACGGATGGCAGTAAATGTTATGTGATAAAAAACGGCAATCCACAGATGAGCCGGATCACCGGAGCCGGGTGCCAGCTTTCTGGTATTTTAACAGCTTTCCTTGCAGCAAATCCAGAGGATAAGTTACAGGCGGCAGCGGCAGCAGTGTGTATGATGGGATATGCAGGGGAGCTTGCGGCGGAAAAAAGCGGGCAGTCAGGCAGTGGGACTTACCGTGTGAGCCTGATGGATGCAGTGTCATGTATGGATGGAGATATGTTAGAGAGAGGAGCACGTTATGAGATTCGATAAAAAGCAGTTATTATTATATGGGGTAACGGATCGAACCTGGTTAAATGGCCAGACCTTGTATGAGCAGGTCAGACAGGCAGTGGAGGGTGGAGTTTCTTTTTTACAGCTTCGTGAGAAAAATCTTTCAGAACAGGCATTCTTAGAGGAAGCAAGAGAAATACAAAAACTGTGCAGGGAGTATCAGGTCCCATTTATCATCAATGATAATGTAGATCTTGCATTAGAGATCGATGCGGACGGCGTGCATGTTGGTCAGGATGATATGGAAGCCGGGGAAGTACGCAGGCGGCTTGGCGCAGATAAGATCATCGGTGTTTCGGCACACTCGGTGGAAGAAGCACTGCGCGCTGAAAAATGCGGGGCAACTTACCTTGGTTCCGGGGCAGTGTTTGGAAGCGGAACCAAGAAAGATGTCGGAACATTAGACCATGAAGTGCTAAAAGAAATCTGTGCAGCAGTGCAGATCCCGGTAGTTGCGATCGGAGGGATCAGCCGGGATAATATTTTACAGTTAAAGGGCACGGGGATTGACGGAGTGGCTGTGATCAGCGCTATTTTTGCACAGAAAGATATCCGTGCGGCATCAAAGGAACTGAGGGGGCTGTCGGAAGAAATATGCAGATAAGGAACATACAGGGGGCAATCTTTGATATGGATGGAACACTGCTTGATTCCATGCCGGTATGGGAACATGCAAGTGAGCGCTATCTGCAGAACAAAGGAATCAAGGTAAGGGAAAGACTTTCGGATATCTTATTTTCCATGAGCATGCAAAAGGGCGCAGAATATGTGAAAGAAAATTATCATCTCGCAGAGTCAGTTGATGAGATTGTGGCGGGCGTGAATAACATTGTCTATACTGCATATGAAAAAGAGGTGCAGCCCAAAGAAGGTGTAAGAGAGCTGTTAGACACTTTGCAGGTAAATGGGATAAAGATGGCGGTGGCAACTTCGACTGACCGTCCTATGGTGGAAGCAGCATTGAAACGTACCGGACTGTTTTCCTATTTTGAACAGATATTCACATGTACGGAAGTTGGCAAGGGAAAAGTGGCTCCGGATATATATTATGCAGCGGCTGATATTCTTGGGACAGAGCCGAAAAATACGCTGGTGTTTGAGGATGCACTGTATGCGATCGAGACGGCAAAGAAAGCAGGATTTGTGACAGTCGGGGTTTATGATGATGCGAGCAGAAAAGAGCAGGGAAAGATAAAGGAGCAGGCAGATATTTATCTGGAAGGATTTGTGAGTGCTGTGGAAAGTCTGCAACGGTAACATAAAAAGTTTCATTTACATGGAATTTACAAATTTTACATGGCGTCGTATAAAAAACTATGCTATGATAGATAATATTGAGGTATAGTGTGAAAATAAGATTTTCACATGCAGGAATGAGGATTATTATGATTCGCAGAGCAGAGTTAAAAGACATTCCGGCATTGATGGATATTTATAACGATGCCATTTTACATACAACAGCAACATTTGATACGGAAGTCAAGGATTATGAGGATCGTCTGGCATGGTTCCATGCGCACACGGGACAATATGTGATCTTTGTATATGAAGAGGCAGGAACAGTCGCGGGTTATGCCTCTCTTTCACGTTACAGGGAAAGGAAGGCTTTTGACCCTGCAGTTGAGATCTCTATCTATATTCATGCGGGTTATCGAGGGCGTGGCATTGGCTGCAGTCTTATGGAGAAAACATTGCAATATGCAAAAGAATGTCCGCAGATCGGAACGGTTATTTCACTGATCACAAGTGAAAATGAAGTCAGTATCCATCTGCATGAACGTTTTGGTTTTTCTTACTGTGGTCAGATCAGACAGGCAGGCGTTAAGTTTGGGAAAAAACTGGGCTTAAACGCATATCAGATCATTTATGACAGAGAAATTGAATAGAAAGATTCCCGGAAAGATGTAGTGTGCAAAAATCTGGCATAATACATGGCAGTATCCCGGGAAATTGAGGAAAATGCCATGATAAGATATTTTAAGACAGATAACCAGAGGATTCATGAGGAGGAAAAAATCGGTGATGGCGTATGGGTGCAGATGCTCCAGCCGACGCATCAGGAATGTGCCGAGATCGCAGAAGTATTGAATGTAGATATTGAGGACATCCAGGCCGCACTCGATGAAGAGGAGAGTTCCCGTATCGAACTTCAGGATGGTTATACACTGATCTTAGTCGATATCCCAACCGTTGAGATACGTCATGAAAAACAGAGTTATACGACAATCCCGTTAGGTATCATTTTAACACAGGATGTGATCGTGACGGTCTGTACGGATGATACACCGGTGCTGCAGAATTTTGTAAACAACCGTGTGAAAGAGTTCAGCACAAAGAAAAAACTGCGTTTTGTATATCAGATATTATTCCGTACGGCGACAAATTACCAGATGAATCTACGCGTGATTGATAAGAAAAGAACAGAGATTGAGGAACGGATCGGAAAAAATACAGAAGATATCGATCTGATCGATCTTCATGAATTAGAGTCTACATTGGTCTACTTTGCAACGTCCCTGCGTGCCAACGGCGTTGTCTTAGACCGGTTGACCAGATATAAACGATTAGAGCAGTACCCGGAGGATAAGGAACTGTTAGGAGATGTGATCGTCGAAAACCGGCAGGCAATCGAGATGACATCGATTTACCGTGATATCATCAATGGTACCAGGGAACTGATGTCATCTGTGATCGACAACCGATTGAACAACGTTATGAAATATCTGACATCCATCACGATCGTTATGGCGATTCCGACCGTTATATCCGGTATTTACGGAATGAACGTCAATGAAAAATGGATGCCGTTTGCAAATACACCGCATGGATTTTTGATCATCTGTGTTCTGACACTGCTGATCTGTTTAGTCACAATGCTGGTGCTTCGGAAGAAGAAGATGCTGTAAAATATTAAGGAGTTCTGCAACAACAATTTTGGTTGATGCAGAACTCCTTTTTTGGAGAACATTATGCTGAAAAGTAAAATCCAGACAGTCTTTAGTTTCCTTCAAAGCGTCCGCTTGCGCCACAAGGCAGCACCAGTCCATTGGAGGATACCGGCAGACCGATCTCATCTGCGGTGACGGTTCCGTCATATTTTTCTAATGCAGTTGCGATCATATAACGCAGCACTGCTGGCTGAAGTCCGGTAGTGTAAGAGTTTACCAGAAAGAACAATGGCGTATCTGTCAGTAACTGTGCACAGAGCTTGATCAGCGGATACACAGATTCCTCGATCTTCCAGATCTCACCCTTAGGACCTCTGCCGTAGGATGGCGGGTCCATAATGATCGCATCATAGTGATTGCCACGGCGGATCTCACGTTCTACGAATTTCACACAGTCATCTACGATCCAGCGGATCGGTGCGTCCGAAAGACCGGAGAATGCAGCATTTTCTTTTGCCCAGGTAACCATACCTTTTGAGGCATCCACATGTGTGACAGAAGCTCCGGCTGCGGCTGCTGCAAGTGTTGCACCGCCGGTGTAGGCAAAAAGGTTTAAGACCTTGACCGGACGTTTTGCAGAGCGGATCTTATCTGAAAACCAGTCCCAGTTTACTGCCTGTTCCGGAAAAAGTCCGGTGTGCTTAAAGCTGAATGGTTTCAGTTGGAATGTTAAAGATCCATAACGAATACTCCACTGTTCCGGCAGATCAAAAAACTCCCATTCGCCACCGCCTTTTTTACTGCGGTGGTAGTGGGCATTCATATGTTTCCAGCCTTTTTCTTTTTTTGGTGTGTCCCAGATGACCTGTGGGTCAGGACGCACAAGTGTATAATTGCCCCATCGTTCTAATTTTTCACCACAGGAGCAGTCTATTACTTCATAATCTTTCCAGTTATTTGCAATCCACATAAAAAATCCTTTCATAATCATTCTACTATTCATGACAATAGAATATTCGCGAAGCGTATTCTATTATTTACGTTTCCAGGTTGACGGCATCAGAAGAATCATCATCGGAAACAGTTCGAGTCTTCCGGCAAGCATGTCAAACATCAGGATAAACTTGGAAAACGGAGAGAAAATTGAAAAATTCTGTGTCGGACCGACCAGATTTAAGCCAGGACCGATATTGTTTAACATTGTGACAACGGAAGTAAAATTTGTTGTGAAGTCAAATTCATCCACACTGATAAGAAGCATGGAAGTTAACAGCAGTACAAAATAAACGACCAGAAAAACATTTGCAGAACGTAAAGTCTCATGATCGACCGGGTGTCCGTCCATACGGATTTTTTTCACCTGACGCGGATGGATGATCAGGGAAAGCTCCTTACGGATCGTTTTTAATAAGATCAGGATACGGGACACCTTAATACCACCGCTTGTACTGCCGGCACAGGCACCGATAAACATTAGTGTAACCAGCAAAGTTTTTGATAAAGCCGGCCAGAGATCAAAGTCTGTAGTCGCATATCCGGTTGTTGTGATAATGGAGCCGACCTGGAAAAAAGCATGACGCACAGTGTCACCTAACGTTGGGTAAAACGAACGGATATTCCAGGTAATAATACACACCGATCCAAGTATAATGGCAAGGTACCAGCGGACTTCTTCTATTTTAAAGAAGTCTTTTAATTTGCCTGTCAGAATATAAAAATACGCAGTGTAGTTGATGCCGCTTAAAATCATAAATACGGTGATCGTAATCTGTATTGCAGGGGAATAGCTGGCAATACTGTCATTTTTTATTCCAAATCCACCAGTGCCTACGGTACCAAATGTAGTAGTCAGCGAATCGAATAGGGGCATGCCAAGCGCCCGCAGGATCGTTGCTTCACAGATCGTGATGGCAATATAAATACCGTAGAGGATTTTTGCAGTGTCTTTCACATGTGGAACCAGTTTACTTACAGAAGGACCAGGGCTTTCGGCTTTCATGAGGTTCATCGAAGAACCGCCCATCAGAGGGAGAATCGCCATGATAAAAACAAATACTCCCATACCGCCGATCCAGTGTGAAAAACTGCGCCAGAACAGGCTGGCTTTTGATATACTCTCCACATCGGACAGGATGCTTGAACCTGTTGTGGTAAAACCGGAAATCGTCTCAAACAGTGCATCTACATAAAATGGAATATCTCCGGTCAGTACAAAAGGAATAGCACCAAAAATACTCATGATGATCCAGCTTAAGGCAACCGTCACAAACCCCTCCCTGGTGTAAAGGTTTGTAGAATGAGGCTTTTTATGTGTCAGAAGCATACCAAGTACCAGACATAAAACAGCAACTGCAAGATAAGAGACAGAGGCTTTTTCCTGGTATATCAGCCCGACCAATGCGGGAAGGACTAAAAACGCGCTTTCGAATTTCAAAACACAGCCTAAAATATATAAAACGATCGAATAATTCATTGCCGTCTACTCCTCCAGAATCTCTTTGATATCGGAAATACGATAACCGGAAAGAACGACTAAAACGGAGTCACCAGCCATCATGATATCCTGACCACTTGGGATGATGACTTTGCCGTTACGGTAAATACAGCAGATCAGAGTGTTTTTGCGGAAATGCAGATCGGCAAGCGGGATGCCGGCAACGGCGGAATCTGCCTTGATGATAAATTCTAATGCTTCTGCTTTACCGTTTGCTAATTTATAAAGTGTTTCCACATTGCTGTCCTTGGAATTATAAGTTGAGCGTACATATTTTAAAATATAGTCAGAGGTAATAATACGCGGATAAATAATGCTTCCAAGATTCAGCTCATTAATGACGGAATGAAAATTGATCCGGTTGATCTTTGTTACAGTCTTGGCATTGGAGACATCATTTGCATAGAGGGAGAGAAGGATGTTCTCTTCGTCTAAGCCTGTTAAGGCTGCAAAACCCTGTGCATGTTCAAGACCTTCCTGCAAAAGGAGATTCTGATCGGTTGCGTCGCCGCAGATTACAGTGGCATGCGGCAGCAGTTCACTTAATACATCGCAGCGTTCACGGTCTATCTCAATGATCGTCACGCGGATACCCGAAGCAAGCAGACTTTTTGCCAGATAAAAGGATACTTTACCGCCACCGGCAAGAATGGCATTTCCAACACGGTTTTTTACAATACCGATCTTGCGGAAAAAGTCGATCGCATTGCGGCGTTCTGATGCTATCGCAACCACATCGTTTTCCTGAAATTCAAAATCACCATTTGGAATAATGACTTCATCTCCACGGATTACAGTACAGACTAAGACATTACTGTGCAGTGTCTGATGCAGGTTAAACAACTTTAAGGCGATAAGCGGGGAACCTTTGGTAACTTTAAAATGCAGCAGTTCCACGTGACCTTTGGCAAATGTATCCACGCGGATCGCAGATGGAAACTGGAAAATACGTGCGATTTCATTTGCAGCGGCAAGCTCTGGATTTATGATCATTGCAAGCCCGAATTCTTTTTTTAAAAATTCTATTTCCTTATTATATATAGGATTGCGCACACGTGCGATCGTCTGACAGTGACCTGTCTTTCTTGCGATCACACAGCAGAGAAGATTCTTCTCATCGTCACCGGTCACAGCAATCAGAAGATCGGCGGTCGTGATGCCGGCATCAATCAGTGTCTGGTGGTTGATTCCGTTTCCTACGATGCCCATCGCATCGAGATTATTTGTGATGGCGGAAACCTTTTCCGGTTTCTCGTCAATGACTACGATATCGTGGTCTTCGCTGCCAAGCTGTTCTACGAGCGTGTAGCCCACCTTGCCACAGCCTACGATAATGATCTTCATGATATGATAACTCCTCTATTGATAATATTCTGGATTATGTGAAACTATAGTCTGCAAGCAGTCTTTTTGTTAGTTTCAAGTGAAACTGTAGTCCGCAGTGCACGTCCGTAAAATCAAAGATTTTCCGGACTGACGGGCATTCGCCCTATCAAACATAAAAATAACAAAAAAGAGCCTGCAAGCAGTCTTTTTTTGTCATTTCCATGTTTGGCACTGCTCATTGCATACGCACATTATACCATATGCGTGCAGAAATGCTACTAAATTTAGAAACATTAGCGGAGATATCATGGATGTGTATGCGCTTAGTGCGAAATAGGTGCGTAAATTTTTAGTGTTTTGTGTCTGAATCTGATAAAAAAATATTTCCAAATAACTATATTCAATAATTTATTATTTGTTTGACAACACTGGCAAAACCTCAATATATCCCACTATGCCCATATTTATTAACTACACATTTGAAAATATTTTGTGTTATTGGTCTGGCATCTTGCACAAAGTCGAAGCTAATTCTGTGACTTTGGGAGAAAATTACTCCGGCTTTGCGCAAGATGCCACTCACAAGCCTACGAAATACCATTTGGACGGGAGACTCATGTCATAAACACACCATCATTTGTTGTGCAACTTATTCTCCATGTAAAAATCATACAGTTTTTCCGGTACCGGGGATAAAAAATCTGATGTATATTAAAAGTATCATCGGATTTTTGCGTAATAATAGTGTTTTGATAAATACAGAGAACACATTATAATATGTGAAACAGGAATCGATGCATTGAAAAAATAGTGTAAAGAGGGGAAAATACATGTTTACAAAAAACAATACCATGAATGAAATTTTAAACACAGAACCAGTCAGCCGTGCGATCGGCAATTTATTTCCAACCTGTTTTTTAAACCGTGTGCCGCTGGAACACAGAGATCATACGATGGCGCAGATCGAAAAAGAAGAAACAATGGAATGGGGAGCCCCGTTTTTGGCGGACGCTTTTTTAGAGTGTGCGAATCTGATCAAAGAAACAGCGGAGACAAAGAAATTCAAATATATTCCGCTCTGGGGCGAAACAGATGACGCGTCTGCAGGCGCTAAGATGCCGCACTGGGAAAATGGTATTCCACAGTCGGATTTAAATACAGAGGAAGGCGTCTGGTTATTTACCGGTGATCCAGCAGTAGATAATGAAGCATTTGCGCATACAGCAGGCAGCGATTCTATTCCTCCTTATGAATCCACGGCGGTCGCAGAGGAGAAAAAAAATAAAACAGACTTAAAGCCGGCGGTAATTCTCTGTCCCGGCGGTGGTTACGAGATGGTGTCCTTTTATAATGAGGGACTTCAGCCTGCACAGCGTATGGAGCGTGATGGCGGCTACAAGGCATTTGTTTTATGTTATCGGATTCGTCCGAACTATTATCCGCTGCCCCAGATGGATCTTGCAAGAGCAGTTATGTATGTGCGGGCACATGCAGCGGAATATCAGGTAGACCCGGAACGGATCGTGATCATGGGTGCGTCTGCAGGCGGTCATCTCTGTGCAAGTGAAGCACTGCTCCATGAGGAATTAAAGGAAAATGTACTGGAAAACCTTGCAAAATTCCAGAAAGCTGATATGGTAGAACAATACAGAAAAATTTCTGCCAGACCGGATGCCATAGGACTTTTGTATCCTGTTATCAGTTTTACTTCGGAATATCACGAGGGAAGTTATCTTTATAATACCAATGAGGAAACAGGACTGCGTGAAAAATTATCGGTAGAGTTCCATATCACACCGGATTATCCAATGACCTATGCCTATGCAAATGCGGATGACGGCTGTGTACCGGCGAGCAATACCGTGCGTTTAAATGAAGCACTTGAAAAAGCAGGTGTAAAGCATCTGTGTGAGGTATATCCGACCGGAGATCATGGAATCGGGCTTGGATACCATACTTCCGCAAAAATGTGGAGTGAAAATATGCTTGCTTTTTTCGATAAAAATTTGTAAAACAGGGCTTTCAGTTAAATGTATAGATCAATCAGTGTTTTGAACTAATGTATAGATCAGTCTGTGTATTCCGGGCAGAAAACATAAGAGAGGAATATCGTATATGTTACAGGATATCAATGAGATTTCAGATGGAAAAATATATGGCATACATGATATGGTACGTGTTGGCTGCAGTGACTGTGCAGGCTGCCATAGCTGCTGTGAGCAGATGGGGGATACCGTTTTAGTTGATCCATACGATTGCAAAAGATTAGAAAAAGAGCTGGGGATGGGCTTTGAAGGACTGATGCAGTCTTATGTCGGACTTCATGTGGAAGATGGTCTGATCATTCCTCATTTGAAAATGCAGGAGCAGACGGGCACATGTGTATTTTTAAATGAGGAGGGAAGGTGCAGTATCCATGCATACCGTCCGGGAATCTGCAGATTATTTCCTCTGGGAAGAATTTATGAGGAGCAGGGTGTTTCCTATTTTCTGCAGAGTGGTGCCTGTGAACGCGGCAAAACCAAGATCAAAGTGGAAAAATGGTTAGATACGCCGCAGTTAAAACGATATCAGCAGTTTTTGACAGAGTGGCATAGTCTGAAAAAGAACATGCAGGAATATTTAAGCCGTATGACGAAAGAGGAAGAAAAGAAAACAGTCTGTATGATGTTTTTGCAGATTTTCTTTTTCCGTCCATACGATAGCAGGCGGGATTTTTATGAGGAATGGGGGGAGCGGAGAAAACAGCTTCATTCGCTCCTGCCAGAATAAAATGTTGTGTTATTCTGATGTTTTTTTAAAAATACAAGTGGGTAATTAGTAACAGAAAAGGTTGATATTCTAACAAAAAGTGCTATGATAATATCCGGCTGAAAATTGAAATTTCAGAGAAGCCTCTGAAGAAGAGGATAATGGTGTGAAAAATACATTTTTCACATATAAGATTTGTGCTGAATGGCAGCGCAAGAATGGGGATATAATATGAAGTACTTGAGACAATTTATGATTATTTTGTTGTTTTCTTTTCTGGGAGAGCTGTTAAAATATGTACTCCCGTTTCCGGTACCGGCAAGCATCTATGGCCTGGTTCTTTTATTTATTGCACTGGAAACAAGGATTCTTCCGCTTGCAGCAGTCAAAGATGCCGGAAAGTTCATGATCGAGATCATGCCGCTTATGTTTATTCCGGCCGGTGCGGGACTCATTGATGCGTGGGATGCACTGCGCCCGATCTGTGTACAGATCGTGGTGATCATGGTGGTATCAACGATCGTGGTTATGATCGTATCCGGTCATGTGACGCAGTTTGTCATGCGCAGAGGAAAAAAGAAAGGAGAACAGCAATGAGAGAGTTTTTATGCGATTCCGTATTTTTGGGCGTTGCGATCAGCATACTTGCATATGAGCTTGGCGTGTTTTTAAAGAAGAAATTAAAACTTGCGGTATTTAACCCGCTTCTGATATCGATCGTTGCCGTGATCGTATTTTTAGTTGCATTTCATATTCCGTATGAGCGTTACAACGAGGGCGCAAAATATTTAAGCTATCTTCTGACTCCGGCAACGGTATGTCTGGCAATCCCGCTTTATGAGCAGTTTGAACTGCTGAAACAGAATGTTGCCGCGATTTTTGCTGGATTGATTTCCGGTGTTCTGACGAGTGTGATCTGTGTTCTGGTCTTATCACTGTTATTCCATTTTGACCATGCGCAGTATGTCACGCTTCTTCCAAAATCGATCACAACGGCGATCGGAATGGGAATCTCGGAAGAACTTGGCGGTTATGTCACGATCACGGTTGCGGTCATCATTATCACCGGTATCATCGGAAATGTGTTAGCAGAGACGATCTGTCGTGTTTTTAAGATCGAAGAACCGGTGGCAAAGGGAATTGCGATCGGATCATCTTCACATGCACTTGGAACGGCGAAAGCACTGGAACTTGGTGAGATCGAGGGCGCGATGAGCAGTCTTTCTATTGCGGTGGCAGGTATTCTGACGGTAATCGCCGCACCGATTTTTGCAACGATGTTGTAAATATAATGCCGTGATTTTATTAAGGTGATTATTAATATTAAGCCAAATGTAGAATGTGAAATATCAGAGATGGTATTTCACATTTTTTTTCGATTTACATATCATAATATGAAAAAGTTATGGTTGGAAATAAAGATATGTATTGTCAGAACAAAATTGTGCATACGATACAGGCAGGCGATTCCCTGTATAAATTATCGAGACAGTATCACACGACAGTGACGGAACTGATTCTTGGAAATCCGGGAGTCAATCCATATAATCTCCAGATCGGGATGCAGCTTTTTATCTGCCCGGGAGAGGGATATGTGCCTCCGCAGAATCCGGGAGGTGGAAACATGGGAGGAGGAACAGGCAATCCGGGAGGCGGAAGCATGGGAGGAGGAACAGGCAATCCGGGAAGTAACAACGAGACCGAATCGGAGCGTGAGGATTCCATCCTCCGCCTCAACGAGGATATGCGTCTTGCGTGGTTAAATCATGTTTACTGGACCAGGATGTATCTGATGAGTGCAGTCGCAGACAATGCAGACCAGCAGGCGGTGGAAGAACGGCTGCTTGAGACTGCAGACGAGATCACGGATGTGTTTGCAAGGTATCTTCCGATCGCAACGACCAGACAGCTCCGCAATCTTCTGACGGAGCATATTGAGATCGCAGGACAGATTATTCAGGCATTGAAGGCAAAAAATATGTCTGATTATGATGCGCTGGTGAAGGAGTGGTACCGCAATGCCAATCAGATGGCAGCTCTTTTTGCCAGTCACAATCCGTATTTTGAGAGCAGGGAAACCAGAAATATGCTGTTAAATCATCTGGATCTGACCAGGGAGGAGATTGAGCAACAGGTCAATGGAGAGTATGAGCAGAGCATTGATGTGTTTCGGGACGTAGAGCAGCAGGCACTTGCGATGGCGGATTACTTTGCGAGAGGACTGCTGGCAAGATAAAACGTATAGATTGAAGCCTTCTGCTAAATGCAATTCAACGGATCATTCATTCGTTAAAGCAGATAGAACAGCTGCAGAAAAAGCCCCATGCGGTAGAGTATGTTTTCAGACCGCATGGTGGAACAGCAGAAATACACAGGGGTATTCCGGACGATTCGAAAAATGCCAAAAGTAACGGAATCGCAAGATTTGCAATAAAAACAGCAATTAACTTGAATTGCCAGTAAAAAAATGTACATGCTATAATGCAATTATCAAGATTAAGGGGGAAAAAGATATGCCAATGCAGATGGGTTTCCGCTGGTATGGCGAGGGCAATGACAAGATCAGCCTTGCTGATATCAAACAGATTCCGGGTGTGACGAGCATCGTGTGGGCACTGCATCATAAACTGCCGGGAGAAGTGTGGACAGTAGAAGAGATTGCAGAAGTGCAGAAACAGCTTGAGCCATATGGTTTTAATATGGACGTTGTGGAATCAGTCAATGTACATGATGATATCAAGATCGGACTTCCGAGCCGTGACCAGTATATTGAAAACTATATCCAGACAATTAAGAACCTTTCCAAATTCGGTGTCAAGGTTATCTGCTATAATTTTATGCCGATCTTTGACTGGACGCGCACGGATTTATTTCATCCGGTAGGAGATGGTTCGACAGCACTTTATTACGAAGCAAGCAAGATCCATGATGATCCGAAGGAAATGGCAGACTATATTTTAAATAATTTACATGGAATGACATTTCCAGGCTGGGAGCCGGAACGTATGGAGAAACTGGACGAGCTTTTTGCAGCTTACAAGCCGGTGACAAAAGAAGTATTGTGGGAAAACTTAAAATATTTTCTTGAGGCGCTTATGCCGACCTGTAAAGAATGCGATATCAAAATGGCAATCCACATGGATGATCCGCCATGGGATATTTTCGGACTTCCACGTCTTCTGACCTGCGAGGAAAATATTGACCGTTTCTTAAAGATGGTTGACAGCCCGTACAACTGTCTGACACTGTGCTCAGGGTCTTTGAATGCCGACCCGGGAAACAATGTGGCAGATATTGTCCGCAAGCATTGTGACCGCATTGCGTTTGCGCACATCCGCAATGTAAAACATTTTCCGAATGGAGATTTTTCGGAGGCTTCCCATCGTGACTGTGATGGTGATACCGGAATCCTTGACATTTTAAAAGCATACCATGACTGCGGATTTGAGGGTTATATCCGTCCGGATCACGGACGCCACCTCTGGGATGAAAAGCCGGGCAATGTCCGTCCGGGTTATGGCTTATACGATCGTGCACTGGGTATTATGTATATGCTCGGCGTGTGGGATATGCTCGATAAGCTGGATGAAAATAAATAAGCATAAAATATGCATAATTAGGGACTGCCGTATGGCAGTCCCTTGTATTATGGAAAAGTCCGTGGCATATGCCGCGGATTTTTGTATGCTTATCTCTGGTTATCAAAAGGGCATTATTTGCCAGTCAAAAAATCTGAAGTTACCTTTTGACACCTGAATCCACATCAGTAAAAATCATGCGTTTCTTTTTCACGGGTCCGGAAGCTGCGTGGAGAGATGCCATATTCTTTCACAAACGCTTTGTAAAAAACAGAATAATCACAAAAGCCGCACTGTTCGGCAACTTCTTTCAATGGAATGCCGGAATTGATCAGATTTTTAGATTCGATCAGTCTCCGCTGGGTAACGATTTTGTAAAAGCCGGTGTCAAGCTGCTTTTTAAAAAGCTGGCTTACTGTCGACTGGCTTACCATAAACTGCGCTGAAATAGATGCGAGGCTGAGGTCTTCGGATAAATGCAATTCAATGTAGTTGAGAATCTGGTCTAACAGGCCTGTATTCTCCGGTTTGGGGATGTCTGACTGCGGATGGTCGTTCATACGGTAAAACAGACAGAACAACTGCAGAAAAAGCCCCATGCAGTAGAGCTCGCTTCCAAGACGCATGGTGGAACCCTCGTACAACAGTGCAGCCAGAAGCTGGTCGATCTGGTTTAAGAGTGTTCCTTCCGGGCGGATGACATAGGGGAGCTGCTTTTGTGGTGCATATTGGGAGGAGCCTGCATCCGCAAAGAAGTTCTGCTTACAGGTCTCAAAAAAATCGTTGTTGATCCAGAGTACGGTTCTCTGATAGGGTTCCCGAAGCTGCTCTAAAAATAAAGGGCGGTGGCTGGTGCCGGGGGGAACGAGGATGATATCATTTTTGCGGATCTGGTAACGGGTGTTTCCAATGAGATATTGCAAGTTTCCACTGCGGCAGAAAAGAAGTTCGTAAAACTCGTGGCTGTGGAGGGTTACATAGTCTTTCGTGTAACTGGTATCCTCATGTACATCCAGATAGGGGCTGTCCATTTCCAGTTCCTGGTATCCGATCAATTCCCCACCGGCAGTCAGGATGCCATCGAGCGTGGAAATATACGGAGGCTTCATCGAATCCTTATGTTCCATTAAAAAACGTTTCATTTGGCTATATTTCATAAAAACTCCTGTTCTGATTTGTTATATTTATACAATCCTACAAATATTGTAGCACAATAAATGTAAGATATGCAATGTATTTTGGTATAAATGCAATTTAAATTGCAATAAAGCAAATGTATCATAAGGATATCGGTTCTTGTGAAATGTACAGACACAAAACCAATGCGCGCGTACAAATACCAGAAGGAGAAAAATTTATGAATAAAAGAAATGTAAGACCCTTTTCAAAAAGGGATGAGATCGGATATGTGTTTGGAGATATGGCGGGCAGTTTTGTCAATTTATTTGTAGACGCATATTTTTTGACGTTTTGTACTTATGTGCTGGGAATCAGTCCGGCGTGGATGGGTTCCCTGTTCCTTGCAGCGAGACTCTGGGATGCAGTAAATGACCCGATCATGGGTTCTTTTCCGGACCGTTGGATGCTTGGAAAATCAGGAGATAAATTCAAACCGTGGATTAAAATTTTTATGATACCGCTGGCGTTGTCAGGTGTGCTTTGTTTTTCCAAAGTGCCGTTTGAAGGTGTTGCACTTCATGCGTGGGTCGCTTTTGTGTATGTCTTATATGGAATGAGCTATACCGGAACTTCCATGCCGTTTGGTGCGATGGCAAGTGTGGTCAGCACAGATCCGATTGACCGGAGTAAACTCTCAAGGGCAAGAAGTCTTGGCGGAACATTTGTGGGAATTGCAGCGTTATCCTTTGTGCCGGTAGTCTGTTTTGACAGCGAAAGCAACATTATCCCGGAAAGATTTACACTTCTGGCAGTTATTTTTGGAATTTTAAGTGTGGTCTGCTACTGCCTGCTGTTACATTTAACGACAGAGCGTGTGCGTGAGGAAAAGAAACAGAATACAGAAAAGTTCAATTATGGAAATGTGTTGAAAGCAGTCGTAAAAAATAGGCCACTGATCGGTGTCATGGTTGCAACCATTGGAAGTATGCTCTATATCACCGGTTCAAACCAGATTAGAAGTTATGTATTCAAAGAGTACTATGGAAATACCTCTGCAATGACTCTGCTTAGTCTTGCAAGTGTGCCGATCATTATCATCTGTTTCCCGCTTGTGCCAAAACTGGTTGCAAAGTTTGGAAAGAAAACGACATTGATGTTTGGCGTAATCAGCAGTACCGTGCTCAGTGTAATCATTTTTGCCGTAAAAATACCAAACGTTTATGTTTATTCGGTACTGAATGTACTGGCAATGATCGGACAGACCGTATTTACCATGCTGATCTGGGCGCTTGTCACAGACTGTCTGGATTACAGTGAGTGGAAGTTCCATGAGAGAAGTGATGGCTCGATGTATTCCCTTTATACGTTCAGCCGTAAAATCGGTTCCACCATTGCTTCCGCAGGTGTTTCCTTCGGACTCCAGGCGATCGGATATATTTCTGGAAATAATGTGGTGCAGTCAGATGCAACCATAAACAATATCTACATGTTAGTGGCATTGATCCCGGTGCTGACCTGTGTGCTGGAACTCATTGGTATCGGCGCAATCTTTAATCTGGATAAGGAACAGACCAAAGAAATGTATGCGGAATTAAAACAAAGACGTGAATAGTAAAGAGGAGATTAGATTGAAAAAAATTGATATTCATCTTCATCTGACATTACAGCAGTATCCGAAAACAGATACCATGTTCCTTTCCAGTGCGGCACAGATGCTGCCGCACTTAGAGGAACTTGGAATTGAACAGGGAATCGTGTTATCTTCCGGCGAACAGGAAAATGAGCAGATCCTGGTTGCAGCAAATGAGGAGTGTAAACGCATCTGTGAACAGTTCCCCAAGAAGTTCCACTGGATGTGCAATGTGGATGCAAAAAACCAGACAGATGTGTATAAACGGATCTTAGCCTGTAAAGAGAGCGGTGCGGTCGGAATCGGGGAACTGATGGTAAACCAGAGGCTGGATGCTCCATTTTTACAGAGTGTATTTGAGGTGGCAGAAGAATTAAAATTACCTGTTCTTTTTCACATGAGTCCGAAAGAGGGCTTTCAGTATGGGGTTGTGGACGGGCCGGGGCTCCCGCTGCTGGAGGAAAATTTAAAGCGTTATAAAGGATTAAAGTTCATCGGGCACAGTCAGCCATTCTGGCATGAAATTTCAAAAGATGCACCGGCGACCCCAAAGGAACGGATGAAATGGGGAGAGGAAGCTGTATGTCCCGGCGGCAGACTGCCATATCTGTTTGAAACCTATGAAAATTTATATGGAGATCTGTCCGCAAACAGTGGCGGATGTGCAATCATGCGTGACGAAGAATTTGGGCTGGCTTTTCTGGAAAAATATCAGGACCGGTTGCTGTTTGGAACAGATATGGCAAATTGTGAAATGACATTTCCGCTTGGAAACTGGCTGGATGAGCAGGAACACGCAGGAAGACTCAGCCGGAGTGCCTATGAAAAAATCTGCCGTACAAATGCAGAAAAATTATTTCACTTATAAGAAAAAAGAGGGAGAGCCGAAAACATACCACATCCCTCAAAAACAGGAGGAAACATATGAGAACAAGAATATTACCTAGAATGTTAAATGATGAGGTGGAAGAATATCTTTCCAGAAATGACATTATCATTGTACCGGTCGGAACGGTAGAGATGCACGGGGGATTTCCACTGGATTCAGAAACCACCATCAGTGAGGCATTTGCACTGGAGATGGCAGAGGCGTGTGACGGGCTGGTATTGACAGGACTTCCGTATTTTTACGCAGGCGCAACGGCAAGCGGCAGGGGAACCGTCCAGGTGAGTGTGCGGGAAGGAATCGACTATTTGATGGCGGTGGCAAAAAGCCTGTTGCGCCAGGGATTCAAACGCCAGATCTACATCAGTTTTCACGGCCCGGCACATATGACATGCAGTCCGATGGTGCGGGATTTCTTTGATGAGACCGGAGTGCCGATTTTATATATGGACCTCACCATGCAGATGATGAAAAATGCAAGGGATATTTTTACATCAATGGACAGTTTCCACGCAATTACAGTGGGAGCTTATCAGAAAATGAACCGATTAAGTGACGTGCCGCTCACAACGGAGTATGCGCATAACGAGCCGCAGTCCTGTGCCGGATTTGAGGATATTTTCGGACTGGCATATCAGAGTGCTGCGATCGGTTATTATTTTGGCGAGAAAAAAGACCACATGAGTACATCGGTCATTGCAGATGAAGCAGCGAGGGAAACACTTGCAAAAGAGGGTGTGGAAATCATTGAAAAATTGGTGGAGCGCATGGATATGAACCATATCGTAGCACAGATGAGGGAATTGGAGCATTATAACAGCGAAGTTGCAAAAAAATGCCCATGGGTTCCCTCTAACACTAAAACAGAGCGGTAGATTCTACTGCGGTTTCTGCGCATAAAGTTCCTTATATTCTTTGGGTGAGATGCCATACTCTTTTTTGAATGCACGAAAAAAACTGGTGTAATCTTTGAATCCGTACATCAGGTAGATTTTTGTGATATTTTCATTGCTGAGAATGGCATCCCTGCACATGGATAACCTTTTTTTAGTAATATACTGATGGACGGATATTCCAAAGTTATCCTTAAAAATATGGGAAATATGGTATTTGCTCACAAAAAAAGCTTTGGAGAGGCTGTCTAAGGAGAGATCCTCATCCAGATGAGATTCAATGTATTGCAGGATGCCGTCATACAGACCAGAGGCATCTTTGCGGGCTGCAGGATGTTCTGCCTCATAGACAGCCCGGTTGATGTGGAGCATCAGATCGTTCACGCAGAGCTCGATCTTGGCAGCTTTTCCAAAACGGTCCGCATGGATCTCCTCGATCAGCCGGAAAATCTTTGCGGAAAGCGCATTGAAAGCCACGACATCATAGTGATAAATAAAATGATGGGTATCCTGTGCATGTTCGATCAGATAAACATAGTCTTTGGATAATTCTTTCAGTTTCTGACAGTAATCCTGACTGATCCAGAAAACAAAACGCTGATAGGGAAGTGTTTCCCCCACACTGGACACATGGTGGTGAATACCAGGGGGAATGAAGACCATATCCCCCGGTTTCAGATGGTGATGTTCCTTTTCAATGGAGATCGTTACATTTCCCTCCAGAAAAAAATAGAATTCATAGTAATCGTGAGTGTGATCTGTCACGCCATAAAAGTGGTTGTCATTATAATAGTAAATTTCAAAATCTTTGGACAGCATATACTGTCGTTCATTAAAAGGAGACTGTAACTGTCTGCGCATGGTAAAATCCTCTGAAATATTTCAAATATAAGGAAAAAGTGACAATCTGATATAAAAAATTTACCACAGAATCGCAATTTTTGCAATGTGAACAACAAGCAACTCTATTGGATGTCTTAAGGGGATTCACTTATAATAAACATATCAAAAAACGTTGAACAATGGAGAAAGGAAAAGCTATGGAATTAAGTACACTTGGTTTAAAAGACAGGGCACAGTGGGAAGCAAAGGGATATCAGCTTCCGCAGTTTGACCGTGCAGCAGTAACAGAGGCAACCAGAGAAAATCCGTGCTGGATTCACTTTGGTGCAGGAAATATTTTCCGTGCATTTCAGGCAAATGTAATGCAGAATATCTTAAACAGAGGGGAAATGGAAACAGGCCTGATCGTAGCGGAAGGTTTTGATTATGAGATCATTGAAAAAATGAACCGTCCGCATGATGATTATTCCATTCTTGTCACATTAAAGGCAGATGGAAGCGTCGAAAAAACAGTTGTCGGTTCTGTTGTGGAGTCCTGTATCCTCGATTCGGAAAATGAGGGCGAGTATGGCAGATTAAAAGAGATTTTCTGCAAACAGTCCTTGCAGATGGTATCCTTTACCATCACAGAAAAGGGATACAGTCTGGTAAACGGAAAAGGAGAACTGCTTCCGGCAGTCGCTGCCGATTTTGCAGCCGGCCCGGAGAAACCTGCAAGCTATATCGGAAAAGTTGCATCTCTTTTATACACACGTTTTAAAAACGGACAGCTTCCGATCGCCATGGTATCCATGGACAACTGCTCCCATAACGGGGATAAATTATATGCGGCAATCCATACATTTGCCGAAAAATGGGCAGAAAACGGTCTTGCAGAGAAAGATTTTGTAAACTATATCAATGAAAGGGAAAAGGTTTCGTTCCCATGGTCTATGATCGATAAGATCACGCCGAGACCGGATGCTTCCGTGGAAGAGATCTTAAAGAAAGATGAGATCGATGGGCTTGATCCGGTCGTTACATCCAAAAACACCTATGTAGCTCCATTTGTGAATGCAGAGGAATGTGAATATTTAGTGATTGAGGACTGGTTCCCGAACGGACGCCCGGAGCTGGAAAAGGGCGGCATCATGTTTACCGACCGCGCAACCGTTGACAAGGTGGAAAAAATGAAAGTCTGCACCTGCTTGAATCCGCTTCACACGGCTCTTGCAGTGTTTGGCTGTCTGCTTGGCTACACAAAGATCTCCGATGAAATGAAAGATGCAGAGCTTCGGAAAATGGTGGAGAGAATCGGATATACCGAGGGACTTCCGGTCGTTGTGGATCCGGGTATCCTTGATCCGAAAGAGTTTATTGATACCGTGTTAAATGTCCGCATACCAAATCCGTTTATGCCGGATACACCACAGCGTATTGCCACAGATACTTCACAGAAACTTGCGATCCGCTTTGGAGAAACTGTGAAAAATTATCTTGCATCAAAAGATAAGGATATCAAAAACTTAAAACTGATCCCACTGGTATTTGCTGGATGGCTTCGGTATCTCATGGCAGTTGATGATAATGGCGAAAAATTTGAGTTAAGCCCGGATCCACTGCTTGAGACCGTCTGTCCGGTCGTTGCCGGTATCAAATTTGGTGATACAGATGTGGAAGGAATGATCCGGCCATTGCTGACAAACCGTACTATCTTTGGTGTGGATCTTTATGAGGCCGGTCTTGCCGGACTGACGGTGCAGTATTTTAAAGAACTGATCGCCGGGGTGGGCGCAGTGCGTGCTACTTTAAAGAAGTATGTATAGGCGCTGATTCTGATGCCAAACCATTTTTCCCTGCATATCTTATAGTACAGGATGTGAATTCCTGAAAAAAATATGCAGGAGGGAAAAATGCCAGATTTTAATGTGATAAAAATTGGATGTATTGTGGTGATCCTGCTTGTTTTACTGATTGCAGCAGTGATCATCACGGTAAAAAGAGAAAAAAGTAAGAGAAAAATACGCCGGATGTGTGCTGCAGAGAAAATTCAGCTTCTGAATGAACTCGCAGAACCATTCGGCTTTTGTTATGTGCCGTGTGAAGACGTGTTCACGTCGAGGGAAGATGCGTGGCAGAGAAAACAGGGGTATGAGGCGCTTTACGACAGGGCAGCAGTGGGAGCAGGCATGGTGTTTGATGCACTGCCTATCTATTTTGATTATGCTGGCGAAACATGGCTGATCGAATTCTGGAAGGGGCAGTATGGCATCAATACCGGAGGAGAGGTTGGCGTATATCATGCGGGAAAGGTCGTCCCGGAACGATATTACAGGATCGCCCATTTTGAGGCGGTGGAAGATCAGGATATGCCGTTTATCCAGTGCAGGCTAGACCGCAGGCGGAAAAAAGTTTATTTCCTGCAGAAGCGGCACTGGTGGCTGACCGGATTTGGGATGGGGACATTTTCGAGACCATCGGATCTGATATTGGTGACGACAATACGGTTTCAGAATGAATGCATGGCAGAAGCATTTTTTGAGGGATTAAAGCGGGCGAAAGGAAAAATACCGGGGAATAAATACCGGATCTGCCGCAATGAAGTTTATGTCAGAATGGATTTCTGTATGAAACACAAATTCTGTGCGTCCGTTTGGCGCTGCATGGTGCAGGCTTGGAACTGTTTCTGCTGTTTCCTTTACCGTCTGTTCACACATCCGTTTATTGCTACACCTGACCGTCTTTTATTTTTATACTATCAGCTTCCGTGGTGTTTGAAACATGCGTTTCGGATGCGGGGATGGAAGCATGGAAAATAAGAAAAGATATCCGCCCTTTTCCTGTCAGATGCGGATCGATAAAGCGCTTTCAGAAGCAGTCCATCTTCCGCTTAACAGTTGCAGTCGTTATATCATCATCAGCGACTGCCACCGGGGAGAGGGAGGGGCAAATGATAATTTCTTGAGAAACCAGCATCTGTATATGGCGGCGTTAAACTACTATATCGCGCATGGTTTTACCTATTTTGAACTCGGTGACGGGGAGGAATTGTGGGAAAACAGGCATCTTTCCCGCATTGAGGAGAGTCATCAGGATGTCTACTGCCGGTTTGAAACACTGCAGAAACAGTGCCGGATATACCGCATTTACGGAAATCACAATATGGAAATGAAAGGCATGTTAGGGGAAGCAATGATCTTAGATAACTGTGAGGGAGGCAGGGATATCTGCATGATCCACGGGCATCAGGCAGATTTTTTTAACTCAGTCTGCTGGAAATTATCCCGTTTTCTGGTGCGGTATTTCTGGAAACCGTTAGAGCATTTTGGCGTCAGTGATCCGACGAGTGCGGCGCGGAATTATAAAAAGACCTTAAAATATGAAAAATGTTTAGATAACTGGACAAAAGAGCATGACTGCTATCTGGCGGCCGGACATTCCCACCGTCCAAGGCTGCCGGCAGACGGCAGTCTGTACCTGAATGCCGGGAGCTGCGTGCATCCGTATGGCATTACTGGAATTGAAATCACAGATATGCAGCTTACACTGGTGAAATGGAAGATGGCGACGAGACCGGATCTGTCGCTTTTTGTAGCGCGCGAAGTGCTGATAGGACCGGTTGGTATTACCTGAATTTAAAGTACTTATAAGTACAGGTAATGAAAAGTTGACATAATATAGAAAAATACAAAAATTTTTGATTCCATGGAACTAAAAATCGGAAAAATCATTTGACGGAAACTGCATTTATGATAATATATATTCATTATATGGATAGTATCGGGTGTTTTCTTACACGCGAAAGTAAGTGGAGGTTCAGAAGAAAATGATTAAAGTTGTGAAATTTGGCGGCAGCTCTCTTGCAAGTGCAGAACAGTTTGCAAAGGTTGGTAAAATTATCAACGCAGATAAAGAGAGAAGATATGTAGTTCCGAGTGCACCGGGAAAAAGAAATTCCAAAGACACTAAGGTTACCGATATGTTATATGCATGTTATGACCTGGTGGAGGCAGATGAAGATTTCCGTGTGTCGCTTATGAAGATCAAAGACCGCTATGACACAATTATCAATGGTCTGAATCTGAAATTATCATTGGAAGATGAGTTTAAGAAAATTGCAGAAAATTTCAAAAATAAAGCCGGTGTGGATTATGCAGCTTCACGTGGAGAATATTTAAACGGTATCATCATGGCAAATTACCTTGGCTATGAGTTTGTAGATGCTGCAGAAGTGATTTTCTTTGATAAAGAGGGAAATTTTGATGCAGAAAAAACGGATAAGGTACTTGGCAAGCGTCTTGCAAAGATCGAGCGAGCAGTAATTCCTGGATTTTATGGTTCTAATCCGGATGGAAGTGTCCGTACATTTTCAAGAGGCGGTTCTGATATTACCGGATCTATCGTTTCAAGGGCTGTACATGCGTCCTGCTATGAGAACTGGACAGACGTATCCGGTTTTCTGGTTGCAGATCCAAGAATCATTGACCATCCGGAAACGATCAAGACGATCACTTACCGCGAGTTAAGAGAGCTTTCCTATATGGGAGCAAGTGTGCTGCATGAGGATGCGGTATTTCCGGTCCGCAAAGCCGGTATCCCGATCAACATCCGTAATACCAACGCGCCGGATGACGCAGGAACTTGGATTGTTGAGAGTACCTGCCACCAGTCAAAATACACGATCACAGGTATTGCCGGAAAGAAAGGTTTTGTCTCCGTTAACATTGATAAAGATATGATGAACTCCGAAGTTGGTTTTGGAAGAAAAGTATTATCCGCATTTGAGGAAAATGGAATCTCATTTGAGCATATGCCATCCGGTATCGATACAATGACGATCTTTGTTCATCAGCCGGAGTTTGAGGGCAAAGAGCAGTCCGTGATCTCCGCGATCCATCGCCTTGCAAAGCCGGACAGCATTGAGTTAGAGGGAGATCTGGCATTGATAGCAGTCGTTGGACGTGGTATGAAATCTACCCGTGGAACTGCGGGAAGAATTTTCTCCGCACTTGCACACGCAAACATCAATGTCAAGATGATCGATCAGGGATCTTCTGAACTGAATATTATCATCGGTGTCAGCAATGCAGATTTTGAAAATGCGATCCGTGCGATCTATGATATTTTTGTAGTGACCCAGTTATAAAAAAGAAACCTGCGGCGGAACTTTATTTCCGGCTGCAGGAGAGTATATGCAGCGTAAAGCCAGAACTGCTGTGACACACAATGAAGGCGACACCGTATGGAATTCATTCATGCGATGCCGCCTTCTAAGATATCTCGTCCATGGGACTCTACCTCGATTCATTTGTATTTTTCTGAGCTTGTCTCAGATTTGTCTGTACTTCTTCGCTTTCTCTTCAATCCGGATCTGTTATTCTTATGACTTCTGACATCGTATCATATCTGAGAATCTTGTCTGATACTGATTCATAAATCCTTTCTTAGGATCGTCATGTTTTCTTTCCTCTTTTGAATGAAAAAACGAATGCGTTTACGTTTTTGGTGGTCCGTACCTCTCTTTCTTAGTATCGTTTGGTGTAAATCGTTATCTTTCTGGTGGTCTGTACCTCTTTTCTTTTAGTATCGTTTGAGGTAAATCATTATGTTTCCGGTGGTCTGTACCTTCCTTTCTGATTGTTTCTTCTGCAATCGTTTTGTTTTTTTCTTATCTCTTTTGTTATTTTGTAATTTGATTATATCTGATAAAAATATATTTGTCAATAAAAAAATAGAAAAAAAGTAAAAAAAATAAAAACTAAGAAATAATTGCGTAAAAATAAAGAAAAATTCAGAATATTACAACAAAAGAAACAAAGGCGGGAATGAATATCTGGATAAAAATAGAAAGAATAACAGAAGAAAGAAAACAACAAGGAACAGCAGGAACAGCAGGAACAAATGGTTCATATAATAATGTAAAGGGAGCGTAAAGGAGTTTGCATGGACGGACAGACAATTCTTCTGATCAGTGATATGCGTCAGGTTTATCTTGCTGAGATATTGACAAAAAAGGGTTATAACGTGCGCTGCCTTGATATCAGAAATCGTGAGACGGCATTGCAGCAGTTAGAGAAGCTGAAACGTTTTCTGGATAAGGCAGATGTACTGATTCTTCCAATCCCGGTGCAGAAGGTACCGGAACAGGAACTTTTTTATGATATATTAAATAAAAATCTGCAAAAGAAAACACTTGTGATGGGAGGATGTTTTTCGAAAGAGCAGAGAGCGCTATTAACAGGAAGAGATATTCATTTTCTGGATTTTATGGAAGATACAGTTGTGACAGAGGAGAATGCCGTGGCAACAGCAGAGGGAACGATCGCACAACTGGTGGAAAAAAGTCCGTATAATATTGATGAGGCAAAAGTGCTTGTGACCGGGTACGGATATTGCGGAAAGGCGATCGCGAAAAGACTAGGAGCACTCAGAGCGCGTGTGACGGTGCTTGCAAGAAGGAGGGAAGTACGAAAGGCAGCAAAAGAAGATGGTTTCTATGCGGTAGATTTTGCATTTGGGCCGGAGGAGGCAATGGGAGCTGCAATGGTTGTCAATACGGTTCCGGCGCTTGTCATCACAGAAAAGATCATAAAAGAACTTCCAAGAGATGCTTATATTGTGGATATTGCATCGGGGGAGGGCGGCACGGATTTTGCTTGTGCAAGGGAATATGGTATCCATGCAGATCATGTGCTTGGAATCCCAGGAAAATATGCGCCAAAAGAGAGTGCATATATATTAGAGCGTTCTGTGGAACGTTTTATTTTACAGCAAAAACAGGGGGAAAAGATTTGATGGATTTTGATAAATATAATATTGGTTTTGGGATCACAGGTTCCTTCTGTACATTTGCAAAAGCGAAAAAAGAGGTGGAGCTTCTTTGCGGGATGGGAGCAAATGTGATCCCGATTTTCTCCTTTCAGGCACAGACCTGTGATACCAGATTTGGAAGTGCAAAAGAATATGTGGAAGAAATATGTGAGATTACCGGAAATGAAGGGATACGCTCTATCTGTGCCGCAGAGCCGATCGGACCGAACAATTTTCTCGATATTATGGTGATCGCACCCTGTACCGGCAATACCGCAGCAAAACTGACCGGAGGAATCATTGATACACCGGTACTGATGGCGGCAAAGGCACATATGCGGAACGGAAAACCGCTTGTCATTGCGATTTCCACAAATGATGCCCTTGGAGCAGGTTTTAAAAATATCGGTATGTTGATGAATATGAAAAATATTTATTTTGTGCCGTTTGGACAGGATAATTATAAGAGCAAACCAAATTCCATGGTTGCGAAGATGGAACTGCTTCCGGAAACAATTGAGGCGGCATTGCAGGGCAGACAGATCCAGCCAGTGCTGCAGGAACCGTAAAAGAATATAAAAAGACTGGCACATTTATGAGTTGTTTCATCATAAAAGTGCCAGCTTATTCATGACTATAGAATATTTGTGGCATTCTCTTATATTCATACCAGATAACAGAAAGGTATATCGGAGGTCTTATGCGTTTTTGGATGCCTCTAATGCCTCACGGCATGCTTTTGCAAGCTGGTCGCCACAGGAAGTAGGACGTCCGCCACAGCGGATGCCGCCGATTTTTTCTTCTACCTGTTCAACGGTAAGACCTTCCACTAATTTTGGGATTGCCTGCAGATTACCGTTGCATCCACCGGTAAACTTTACGTTGTGGACAACATTTCCATCAAGTTCTAAGTCGATCTGTGTGGAGCAGGTTCCTTTTGTTTTATAAGAATAAGTCATATCAGATTCCTCCTTTGTTATAGATCATAGTCTGTGTGCCGTCGCAGAAACTGCGATTCAGTAAGAGTATAAACACAAGTGTGCAGCAGTGCAAGGACTTTTTTATGTAAGCGGAAAATTCGTTGAAATTCCCGCTTACATAAAAAAACCTCCGGACAGGATTCTTTCTAACGTTAATAAAAAATTCACAAAACGTTTACCCCTATTTTGGTTGTGGTAATAAGGGAAAAGTGTTACAATGACAATATTGTGCAAGGTTTAGCCTGTAAAAGCACTTGCAAATTTGAGAAATAGCCAGGAATAGGAGTTTTTATGAGCGCATTTACAAAGTTATTCGGAACGCACAGCGAACGCGAGTTAAAAAGAATTTATCCACTCGTTGATAAAGTGGAGTCATACCGTGACGCTATGGGAGCGCTGTCCGATGAAGAATTAAGAGACAAGACGAAAGAATATAAAGAGAGACTGGAAAAAGGAGAGACACTTGATGATCTTCTTCCGGAGGCATATGCAACTGTCCGTGAAGCAGCAAAGCGTGTACTTGGAATGGAACACTACCGTGTACAGATCATTGGTGGTATTATCTTACATCAGGGTCGTATCGCAGAGATGAAGACTGGTGAAGGTAAGACACTTGTTTCTACGCTTCCTGCATACTTGAACGCCTTAGAGGGCAAGGGTGTGTGCATCGTAACAGTTAATGATTACCTTGCAAAGCGTGACTCTGAGTGGATGGGACAGATTCATGAGTTCCTTGGCTTAAAAGTCGGAGTAGTTTTAAACTCCATGACCAATGATGAGCGCCGTGAGGCATATAACTGCGATATCACCTATGTAACAAACAATGAGCTCGGATTTGATTATCTGAGAGACAACATGGTTATTTATAAGGAACAGCTTGTTCAGAGAGGTCTTCATTATGCGATCATCGATGAGGTCGATTCCGTATTGATCGACGAGGCACGTACACCGCTTATCATTTCCGGACAGAGCGGCAAATCCACCCGTCTTTATGAGGCTTGTGACATCTTAGCACAGCAGATGAAACGTGGCGAGGATGTACCGGAGTATTCCAAGATGGATGCTATTATGGGTATCGAGCAGGAAGAAACAGGTGATTTCCTTGTCAATGAAAAGGATAAGGTTGTCAGCCTGACACAGGAGGGTGTGAAAAAAGTTGAGCAGTTCTTCAAGATCGGTAACCTTGCAGATGCAGAAAATCTTGAGATCCAGCACAATGTGATTCTTGCGCTGCGTGCACACAACCTGATGTTCCGCGATCAGGATTACGTTGTAAAAGATGATGAGGTACTGATCGTTGATGAGTTTACCGGACGTATCATGCCGGGACGCCGTTACTCGGATGGTCTGCACCAGGCAATCGAGGCAAAAGAGCATGTAAAAGTAAAACGTGAGAGCAAGACTCTTGCAACGATCACGTTCCAGAACTTCTTTAATAAATTTGAAAAAAAATCCGGTATGACAGGTACGGCACTGACTGAGGAAAAAGAGTTCCGTGATATCTATGGCATGGATGTTATCGAGATCCCGACCAACAGACCGGTCATCCGTGTGGACAAACAGGATGCTGTTTATAAGACCAAGAAAGAAAAATATCATGCAGTTGTCGAGGAAGTAAAAGCTGCCCACGCAAAGGGACAGCCGGTACTGGTTGGTACGATCACGATCGATGTATCTGAGACGATCAGTGCGATGTTAAAGAGAGAGGGAATCCCACATACTGTTTTGAATGCGAAGTTCCATGAACTTGAGGCTGAAATCGTAGCCGCAGCAGGACAGCACGGTGCGGTAACGATCGCTACAAATATGGCTGGTCGTGGTACGGATATTAAACTGGATGATGATGCAAAAGAGGCTGGCGGATTAAAAGTTATTGGTACAGAGCGCCATGAGTCAAGACGTATTGATAATCAGCTGCGTGGACGTTCCGGACGTCAGGGAGATCCGGGTGAATCCCAGTTCTTCATTTCCCTGGAAGATGATCTGATGCGTCTGTTCGGTTCAGAAAAGCTGATGGATATCTTTAATACACTGGGTGTTCCTGAAAATGAACAGATCCAGCATAAGATGTTAACCTCTGCGATCGAGAAAGCGCAGACAAAGATTGAGGGTAACAACTTTGGTATCCGTAAGAATCTTCTTGAGTATGATCAGGTTATGAACGATCAGAGAGAGATCATTTATGCAGAGCGTATGCGTGTATTAAACGGAGAGAACATGCGTGATGTGATTTTCAAGATGATCACAGACCGTGTTGAGAGCTGTGTGGATACCTGCATTTCTTCTGAGCTGCCGAAAGAAGAGTGGGATTTAAACGAGTTAAATCAGCTTCTGACAGATATTATCCCATTAGAGCCTGTAAATGCTGCTGATGTGGACAGTGTTAAGAACAACAAAGAATTAAAACATCTCTTAAAAGAGCGTGCAGTGAAACTGTATGAGGCAAAAGAGACAGAATTCCCGGAGCCGGAGCAGTTCCGTGAATTAGAGCGTGTAGTACTGTTGAAAGTCATCGACCGCAAGTGGATGGATCATATTGATGATATGGATCAGCTTCGTCAGGGTATCGGCTTACAGGCATACGGACAGAGAGATCCGCTGGTTGAATACAAGATGGCAGGATTTGATATGTTTGACGATATGATCGCCAACATTCAGGAAGATACAGTCCGTCTGCTGTACCATGTCAAGATCGAGCAGAAGGTAGAGCGCGAGCAGGTTGCGAAAGTAACCGGTACTAATAAGGATGAAACGGCAACCAATACACCAAAGAAACGTGCGGCTGCTAAAGTATATCCAAATGATCCGTGTCCATGTGGTTCCGGTAAAAAATACAAACAGTGCTGTGGAAGAATGGCATAAAATTAAAAAATAATAAAAAAGCGTCATGTTTATGGAGTGATTCATAGATGTGGCGCTTTTTACTTTATAGGATGAGCTGCTTAGCAGACGGGGGGTTCGCTAAATTGTGGTTTGTTGAGGCATGCGTCGCCCACCTAAATGGTGTTTCGTAGGTTTGTGAGTGGCATCTTGCGCAAAGCCGGAGTAATTTTGGTTCCGTTGTACGAAAATAAGAAAAGTCTAAGTGTGTCTGAGTTAGATTTTCGCGGAGTGACGTGAACGGCAACAACGAGTCATCCATGACTCGATGCTGCCTTGTTCTGCCATCCGTGGCAGAACATCACTGTGTATCTACAGACACACTAAGATTTTCTAATTTTCTCCCAAAGTCACAAAATCAGCTTCGGCTTTGCGCAAGATGCCAGCTGTCAGGTTGTGAACACCATTTGAGTGGGCGGTTCATCTCAAAACTGGGGCGTAGGTGTGGATTTTTGATATTCGCACGAATGAAAATATGCTTAAAATCCTAAGGTGCTGTATCATTGATATTCAGCCTGATGACTTGCTAGAATCTTAATCTGCTGTATTGTTATCAAACAGTATAGTCCACTACACCTCGCTTTTCCGCTTTGCAGACTAAAAATTCATTCTGCATTATTTTGCTTAACAGCAGTTTTAAAATACAATAATAGTTTCATAAATTACCAGACTAATAACGCAGAATATTTTTTAATCGGATTTACACATAAAACACTAAAAATTTACGCACTACCCAAGGTTGTAAAATGAGTTCCCCAGCGAAGGGTGGTTCACAACCTTGCGGCTGGCAAATCGCATCAAGCCGGGACTCGTTTTGTGACTTTGGAAGAAAATTAGGCAATCTTAGTCTGCCTGTTCGTAACACAGTGTTGTGCTGCCACGGACGGCAGCACAAGTCCTAATGTGCCCGGACGGCACATTTAGGACGCACACGTCACTCCACCACAACCTAAGCAGGCAGACCTAGATTGCCTTATTTTCGGACAACGGAACAAAACAGACCCGGCTTGATGCAATTTGCCAATCGTAACCCCCCAGAACCACCCTACACAGGGAAACTCACATCACAACCACAAATCATCATTTGATGAGTATCTTCTATAATAGAAGAAACACAAAAAGTGAAAAAAGTACTTGCATTTCTGCAAATCATCGTGTATACTAAGAATTGCTGTGACATTGATAGCGTAGAAGCGTGAGGTTGCTGCCGATATGGCAGGTTTTCCGTGGAGCGAATGTCAAGTTAGGAAACTGGCGACAAGTCACTGTATACGAGTAACATCTACAAAGTAGAAACAACGTGCGGGCAGACCGGAAGGCTGTCAGAAGAACTTTAAGCATTCGATGGTGCAAAGAAGTTTCTTTTTATGGGTAAAAGCTCATGATACGCACGGGAATGTGTGCAGTCACCGCTTGTCGTACCAAAGCGAGTTTATCGCTTGCAAAAGTGCGAAAAGGAGGCGACTTTTTTTATGGCAAGTCAAGTAATGAGAATCACATTAAAAGCTTATGATCACGAATTAGTAGATTCATCAGCAAAAAAAATCATCGAGACTGTAAAGAAGAACGGATCACAGGTGAGCGGACCGGTACCTCTTCCTACTAAGAAGGAAGTAGTTACTATCTTAAGAGCTACTCACAAATATAAGGATTCCCGCGAGCAGTTCGAGCAGAGAACTCATAAAAGACTGATCGATATCGTAACACCAACTCAGAAAACAGTTGATGCTTTATCTCGTTTAGAGATGCCGGCTGGTGTATACATCGATATCAAAATGAAGAACAAATAATTCTTCAAACAAATTAGTTAATATCCTGAAGGGTTTTATATAGAAGTAAAGAATGTTCGGCATCAGCCTCCATTCTATGTGGTTTTCCACATCCACTTATATGGACTTTCTAGGATGAACGGTTCCGCTACCCCACATCGATGGGCATGAAGCGTTCCGCTGTAGAGTAAACAGGAGGTAAAAGAATGAAGAAAGCGATTTTAGCAACAAAAGTCGGAATGACTCAAATCTTCAACGCAGACGGCGTATTAGTGCCGGTTACTGTATTGGAAGCTGGTCCTTGCTCCGTAACACAGATCAAAACTGTAGAGAACGACGGATACAGCGCAGTTCAGGTTGCATTTGCAGACAAGAAAGAAAAAGTTGTCAGCAAAGATGCAAATGGTAAGAAAGAAATCAGAAACAGACATGGCGTAAACAAAGCTCAGATGGGACACTTTGCAAAAGCTGGTGTATCCGGAAAGAGATATGTCAGAGAGTTCAAATTTGAGAACGCAGACGAGTACAAACTTGGAGATGTTATCAAAGCTGATATTTTTGCAGAGGGCGACAAGATCGACGCTACTGCAATTTCCAAAGGTAAAGGTTTCCAGGGCGCTATCAAGAGATTAGGACAGCATAGAGGTCCTATGGCTCATGGTTCTAAATTCCATCGTCATCAGGGTTCTAACGGTGCATGTTCTTCACCGAGCCGTGTATTCAAAGGAAAAGGAATGCCTGGACATATGGGAAGCGTAAAAGTTACAACACAGAATCTTGAAGTTGTAAGAGTTGACGCTGAGAACAACCTGCTCTTAGTTAAAGGTGCTGTACCAGGCGCTAAGAAATGCATGGTAACAATCAAAGAAACTGTAAAAGCAGGTAAATAGTGCTTAGATAGGAAAGGAGGAAACAACAATGGCTAACGTAGCTGTTTATAATATGGAAGGCAAAGAAGTAGGAAGCCTGGAGTTAAACGATGCTGTTTTCGGAGTAGAAGTTAACGAGCATCTTGTACACATGGCAGTACTTCAGCAGCTTGCAAATAACCGTCAGGGAACTCAGAAAGCAAAAACACGTTCTGAAGTTCGCGGTGGTGGTAGAAAACCATGGAGACAGAAAGGAACCGGTCATGCAAGACAGGGTTCAACAAGAGCTCCACAGTGGACTCATGGTGGAGTTGTATTTGCTCCGGTACCAAGAGACTACTCTTTCAAATTAAACAAAAAAGAGAAGAGAGCAGCATTAAAATCTGCACTCACATCCAGAGTAAATGAGAGCAAGTTCATCGTTGTTGATGAGTTAAAACTTGACTCCATTAAGACAAAGAACTTCGTTCAGGTTCTGAACAACTTAAAAGTTGAGAAAGCATTAGTTGTATTAAACGATATGGATGCAAACGTGATCAAATCTGCAAGCAACGTTCCAACTGTTAAAACTGCTCAGACAAACGAGTTAAACGTATTTGATGTATTAAAATATGATACAGTTGTTGTAACAAAAGACGCTGTTAAGACTATCGAGGAGGTGTATGCATAATGGCAAACGTACAGTATTATGATGTAATCCTCAAACCGGTTATTACCGAGAAATCCATGGCAGCTATGGCTGAGAAGAAATATACTTTCTTAGTTCATCCGGAAGCAAATAAGACCATGATCAAAGAAGCAGTTGAGAAAATGTTCGAGGGCACAAAAGTTGCCAGCGTTAATACCATGAACATGGATGGAAAGAACAAAAGACGTGGCATGGTTTATGGAAAAACTGCTAAGACAAAGAAAGCTATCGTTCAGTTAACAGAAGACAGCAAAGATATCGAGATCTTCGCTGGACTGTAAGATATACTTTAGATAGCAAACTAAGCGCAGCGATGCGCGATAACAAACATCGAAAGGAGAACAACAATGGGAATTAAGACATATAACCCATATACACCTTCCAGAAGAAATATGACTGGCTCTGATTTCTCCGAGATCACAAAAACAACACCGGAAAAATCACTGGTAACTTCTTTGAAGAAGAACGCTGGTCGTAACAATCAGGGTAAAATCACTGTAAGACACCATGGCGGTGGAAACAGAAGAAAATACAGAGTTATCGATTTCAAGAGAAACGGTAAAGACGGAATCCCGGCTAAAGTAGTCGGAATCGAGTACGATCCGAACAGAACAGCTAACATCGCTTTGATCTGCTATGCAGATGGCGAGAAAGCATATATCCTTGCTCCGGCTGGTTTAACAGACGGCATGACAGTTATGAGCGGTGCAACTGCAGAAGTTCGTGTTGGTAACTGCTTACCACTTGAGAATATCCCGGTTGGTACCCAGGTACACAACATCGAGTTATATCCGGGTAAGGGCGGACAGTTAGTTCGTTCCGCTGGTATGAGCGCTCAGTTAATGGCTAAAGAAGGAAAATATGCAACACTTCGTCTTCCTTCAGGCGAAATGCGTATGGTACCTTTAAAATGCCGTGCAACAATCGGTGTTATCGGAAACGGTGATCACAACTTAGTTAACATCGGTAAAGCAGGACGTAAACGTCACATGGGTGTTCGCCCGACAGTTCGTGGTTCTGTTATGAACCCGAATGACCATCCACACGGAGGTGGTGAAGGACGTGCTCCGATCGGACGTCCGGGTCCATGTACTCCTTGGGGTAAACCTGCTCTTGGTCTTAAGACTAGAAAGAAGAATAAAGCTTCTAACAAGTTAATCGTAAGACGTAGAGATGGTAAAGCCTTAAAATAATAAGCTGGGGCTTATTATTTTAAGGCTTGGAAGAGGCAGAAAGCGCTTCTTCCGGTTCGTGGCAATGACTGATAAAAACAGATATGTTTTTTGAAATTGCAACGGTGACTGGATGAGGAGCAGAAACTGTTTCTTCCGGTCTTTGAAAAAATAATAAAAAATTAGAAAACCGGGAGAAGTTTTGCTTGCTTCTTCCGGTAATCTCTGATATAATAAACAAGATGTTCGGAGTCCGAGGAAACACACGGCAGTGTGTAAAGGGGACTGACAAAATAGGAGGTAAATTATGGCTCGTTCATTAAAAAAAGGACCATTCGCTGATGCCAGCCTGCTGAAAAAAGTAGACGCTATGAATGCATCTGGTGACAAATCTGTTATTAAGACATGGTCACGTCGTTCTACAATCTTCCCTCAGTTCGTTGGTCATACCATCGCTGTTCATGACGGAAGAAAACATGTACCTGTATATGTAACAGAAGATATGGTTGGACATAAACTTGGTGAGTTCGTTGCAACAAGAACTTACAGAGGACATGGAAAAGACGAAAAGAAATCAGGCGTTAGATAAGATATTTGAAAGGAGGTTTCATCCATGGCTAAGGGACATAGAAGTCAGATTAAAAGAGAAAGAAATGAAGTAAAAGATACCAGACCTTCCGCTAAGTTATCTTATGCAAGAGTGTCTGTTCAGAAAGCTTGTTTCGTATTAGACGCAATCCGTGGAAAGGATGTTCAGACAGCATTAGCTATTGTAACATACAATCCAAGATATGCTTCAAGCTTAGTAAAGAAATTATTAGAGTCAGCAATCGCAAACGCTGAAAACAACAATGGAATGAAAGCAGAAAACCTTTATGTTGCAGAGTGCTACGCAAATAAAGGACCGACAATGAAGAGAATCAGACCGAGAGCACAGGGTAGAGCTTACAGAATCGAAAAGAGAATGAGCCACATCACAATCGTGCTTGACGAGAAATAAGGAGGTCAAATATGGGACAGAAAGTTAATCCACATGGCTTAAGAGTCGGCGTTATCAAAGACTGGGACTCTAAGTGGTATGCGGAAGCAGATTTTGCAGATTTCTTAGTAGAAGATTACAATATCAGAACATATCTGAAAAAGAAATTATATGCAGCAGGTGTTTCTAAGATTGAGATCGAAAGAGCATCTGACCGTGTGAAAGTTATCATCTACACAGCTAAACCAGGTGTAGTAATCGGAAAAGGCGGAGCTGAGATCGAGAAGATCAAAGGCGAAGTTCAGAAATTCACAGATAAGAAATTAGTTGTTGATATCAAAGAAGTTAAAAGACCGGATCGTGATGCTCAGTTAGTAGCTGAGAACATTGCATTACAGTTAGAAAACCGTGTTTCTTTCCGTAGAGCAATGAAATCCTGCATGGGAAGAACCATGAAATCAGGAGCAAAGGGAATCAAAACATCCTGTTCCGGACGTCTTGGCGGTGCTGATATGGCTCGTACAGAGTTCTACTCTGAGGGAACTATTCCGCTTCAGACATTAAGAGCTGATATTGATTATGGATTCGCTGAAGCAGATACAACCTACGGTAAAGTTGGTGTTAAGGTCTGGATCTACAAAGGCGAGGTACTTCCTACAAGAGCTAATAAGGAAGGAGGAGTACAGTAATGTTAATGCCAAAAAGAGTAAAACATCGTAAACAGTTCCGTGGCTCTATGAGCGGAAAGGCTACAAGAGGTAATACGATCACTTATGGTGAGTATGGTATTATTTCAACTGAGCCATGCTGGATCAAAGCAAACCAGATCGAGGCAGCCCGTGTTGCGATGACAAGATATATCAAACGTGGTGGTAAAGTTTGGATCAAAATTTTCCCAGAGAAACCAATTACTCATAAACCTATGGGTGTTCGTATGGGTAAAGGAAAGGGTGCTCCAGAGTACTGGGTAGCCGTTGTGAAACCAGGTCGTGTATTATTTGAAATCTCCGGTGTTCCGGAAGACGTTGCGAAAGAAGCGTTACGTCTTGCTACACACAAATTACCTTGCAAATGTAAAGTAGTTTCACGTGCAGATTTAGAAGGCGGTGTATCAAATGAAAACTAGTAAATATTTAGAAGAATTAAAAGGCCAGTCTGTAACAGACTTAAATGCGCAGTTAGTAGAAGCTAAAAAAGAACTTTTCAATTTGAGATTCCAGAACGCAACGAATCAGCTGGACAACACAAGCAGAATCAAAGAAGTAAGAAAGAATATTGCAAGAATTCAGACAATCATTACTGAGAAAGAAAAAGTTGCGCAGTAGGATTCCAGAAAGGAGATTAATCGGTCGTGGAAGAAAGAAATCTTAGAAAAACACGTGTTGGTATTGTTGTAAGCGACAAGATGGATAAAACAATCACTGTTGCAATCCAGGATAACGTAAGACATCCTCTTTACAACAAGATCGTTAAGAAAACATACAAATTAAAAGCTCATGACGAGAATAACGAATGTAAGATCGGTGATAAAGTAAAAGTTATGGAGACAAGACCATTATCGAAAGATAAGAGATGGAGACTTGTAGAAATCATGGAAAGAGCAAAATAATTAAAGGAGGCTACAAGCATGGTACAACAGGAAAGTAGACTTAAGGTAGCCGATAACACAGGAGCAAGAGAGTTACTCGTTATTCGTGTTATGGGTGGATCTACTAGAAGATATGCGAATATTGGTGATGTAGTAGTTGCTACGGTCAAAGAGGCAACACCAGGCGGTGTTGTTAAAAAAGGTGATGTCGTAAAAGCTGTAGTTGTTCGTTCAGTAAAAGGCGCACGTCGTAAAGACGGTTCTTATATCAAATTTGATGAAAACGCAGCAGTTATTATTAAAGATGACAAAACTCCAAGAGGAACACGTATTTTTGGACCAGTAGCAAGAGAGCTTCGTGAGAAACAGTTCATGAAAATTGTTTCCTTAGCTCCGGAAGTATTGTAGGAGGACCAGGATATGGCAACCATGAAAATTAAAAAAGGCGATATGGTCAAAGTGATCGCTGGTAAAGATAAAGACAAAGAAGGCAAAGTTATTGCTGTAAATACAAAGAACAATACCGTTCTGGTAGAGGGTATCAACATGGTGACAAAACATGCAAAACCAAGCATGGCTAATCAGCAGGGTGGTATCATCCATCAGGAGGGACCTGTTGACATTTCAAACGTTATGTATCTTCACAAAGGAACAGCTACCCGCGTAGGTTTCAAGATGGATGGAGATAAAAAAGTACGTTTCGCAAAGAAAACAGGCGAAGTGATCGATTAATTGAAGAGAGGAGGCAAAACAGTTGAGCAGACTTAAAGAACAGTACCAGAATGAGATCGTAGATGCTATGATCAAAAAATTTGGATATAAAAATATCATGGAAGTGCCGAAGCTCGATAAGATCGTTGTAAACATGGGCGTTGGCGAAGCAAAAGAGAACGCAAAATTATTAGAGGCTGCAATCAAAGACATGGAGACTATCACAGGTCAGAAAGCAGTTCCTACAAAAGCTAAAAACGCAATTGCAAACTTCAAGATCAGAGAAGGAATGGCAATCGGATGTAAAACAACACTGCGTGGCGAGAAAATGTACGAGTTTATGGATCGTTTAATTAACCTTGCATTACCACGTGTACGTGACTTCAGAGGTGTTAACCCGAATGCATTTGACGGTCGTGGAAACTATGCCCTTGGTATCAAAGAGCAGTTAATCTTCCCGGAAATCGAGTATGATAAAGTTGATAAAGTTCGTGGTATGGATATCATTTTCGTTACCACTGCAAAAACAGACGAAGAAGCTCGTGAGTTATTGACATTGTTCAATATGCCGTTCGCCAAATAATAGGAGGGAATTTTAATGGCTAAAACATCTATGAAAGTAAAACAGCAGCGTAAACCAAAGTTCTCTACCAGAGCTTACACACGTTGCAAAATTTGTGGACGTCCACATTCTGTTTTAAGAAAATACGGAATCTGCAGAGTATGTTTCCGTGAATTAGCATACAAAGGCCAGATACCAGGCGTTAAGAAAGCAAGCTGGTAATCAGACGGCTGTGTCCGGCATGTACGGCACAGTAACTTAATAAAGGAGGAAATATACATCATGACAACAAGTGATCCAATCGCAGATATGCTTACAAGAATCCGTAACGCAAACACTGCTAAACATGATACAGTTGATGTTCCGGCATCTAAAATGAAAATCGCAATCGCAGATATTCTTGTAGATGAAGGATATATCGAAAAATATGATATCGTTGAAGATGGTAACTTCAAAACAATCCGCATCACATTAAAATATGGTGCAGATAAGAATGAAAAGATCATCACAGGACTTAAGAGAATCTCTAAACCAGGTCTTCGTGTATACGCAGGCAAGGATGAGCTTCCTAGAGTACTTGGCGGTTTAGGTATCGCAATCCTTTCTACCAACCAGGGTATCGTAACTGATAAAGAGGCTAGAAAGCTTCAGGTTGGTGGCGAAGTATTAGCATTCGTATGGTAAATTTTGCCCGCCATTGGACGGACAAAATTGAAAGAACCTTCGGTTCTTTCGGTATATTTTAAGCCTTTCATACAATGTTATTTAAAACTTTCATTTCTTCCGGGTTATTGCAACCTGGGAGAGAAGGTTCTTAAAGAATCAGGTAACTACGGCGTAAGCCGCAATTATACATTCACGATGGCAGGTCATGCGATCTGTTGTCACAAAAAAATTTAGGAGGTACGGGCATGTCACGTATAGGAAGAATGCCAATCGCAGTTCCGGCTGGTGTTACAGTGGATATTGCAGAAAATAATCATGTGACTGTAAAAGGTCCTAAGGGAACTCTGGAAAGAACCCTTCCATCTGAGATGGACATCAAATTAGAGGGTGACGAGATCATCGTTACAAGACCTAACGATTTGAAGAAAATGAAATCCTTACACGGATTAACAAGAACACTGATCAACAACATGGTTGTTGGTGTTACCAATGGATATACCAAGGAACTCGAGGTTAACGGTGTTGGTTACAGAGCTTCTAAAGCTGGTAAAGTGCTCACACTGAACTTAGGATATTCTCATCCGGTTGAGATGGAAGATCCTGAAGGACTTGAGTCCAAAGTTGATGGAAATAAAATCATTGTATCTGGTATCGATAAAGAAAAAGTTGGCCAATACGCAGCTGAAATCAGAGATAAGAGAAGACCTGAGCCTTACAAAGGAAAAGGTATCAAATATGCTGATGAAGTTATTAGACGTAAAGTTGGTAAGACTGGTAAGAAATAATTAAAGGAGTGACGAAAAATGGTTAGTAAGAAATCAAGAACAGCAGTTCGCGAAAACAAACATAGAAGAATGCGTCATCATCTTGCAGGTACAGCGATGAGACCACGTCTGGCTGTTTTCAGAAGTAATAATCATATGTACGCTCAGATTATTGACGATACAGTTGGAAATACACTTGTTTCTGCATCTACACTTGATAAGGATGTAAAAGCAGAGTTAGAGAAGACCAATAACGTCGAAGCAGCAGCTAAGCTTGGTACTGTTATTGCAAAGAAAGCTTTAGACAAGGGTATTTCAACGGTTGTCTTTGATAGAGGCGGCTTTATATATGCAGGTAAAGTAAAGGCATTAGCCGAAGCAGCAAGAGAAGCTGGTTTAGACTTTTAATAGGAGGAAACGCAAAACATGAAACGTGAAATCATTGATGCTAGTCAATTAGAATTAAACGAAAAAGTGGTATCAATTAAACGTGTAACAAAAGTTGTTAAAGGTGGACGTAACTTCCGTTTTACAGCTTTAGTTGTTGTCGGCGACGGCAATGGCCATGTTGGTGCTGGCTTAGGAAAAGCATCCGAGATTCCGGAAGCAATCCGTAAAGGAAAAGAAGATGCTATGAAGAAACTCATCACTGTAAAATTAGATGAGGTTGGCAGTGTTACACATGATGTTACCGGAAAACATACAGGTGCATCTGTATTATTAAAGAAATCTCCAGAAGGTACTGGTATCATCGCCGGTGGTCCTGCTCGTAACGTATGTGAGCTGGCTGGTATTAAAAATATCCGTACAAAATCTCTGGGATCTAACAACAAGCAGAATGTTGTTCTTGCAACAATCAATGCTTTAAGTCAGTTAAAATCCCCGGAAGAAGTTGCAAAACTTCGTGGAAAATCAGTTGAAGAGATTGTAGGTTAAGGAGGAGTTTTAAGATGGCAGATAAGAAATTAAAAGTAACACTTGTAAAATCTACAATCGGTGCTGTTCCGAAGAACAAAAAAACAATCGAAGCACTTGGACTGAATAAGTTATATAAAACTGTTGAGCTGCCAGATAACGCAGCAACAGCAGGTGCACTTCGTAAAGTAGCACCTTATGTAAAGGTAGAAGAGATCTAATAATAAGATAAGGAGGTGTCAGTAATGGACTTATCCAATTTACAGGCAGCAGCAGGTTCTGCACATAGCGATAATTTCAGAAGAGGACGTGGACACGGTTCAGGAAACGGTAAGACTGCTGGTAAGGGACACAAGGGACAGAAAGCTCGTTCCGGAGCTCCGAGACCAGGTTTTGAAGGTGGTCAGATGCCGTTATACAGAAGATTGCCAAAGAGAGGTTTCAAATGCAGAAACTCTAAGACAATCATCGGAATCAACCTTTCCGCTCTTGAGGCATTTGAGAACGATTCCGTTGTTTCAGTAGAGACATTAATCGAGGCTGGTATCGTTAAAAATCCTAGAGATGGAGTTAAGATTCTGGGTAATGGCGAACTTACTAAGAAACTCACCGTTCAGGCAAATGCATTCAGCGCAGCTGCAAAAGAAAAAATTGAGGCTCTTGGTGGAAAAGCAGAGGTGATCTAATGCTGGAAACACTCCGTAATGCATTCAAGATTAAAGATATTCGAAACAGAATTATTTTTACATTTCTCATGTTAGTTGTAATCAGGATCGGAAGCCAGCTTCCGATTCCTGGTGTTAACAATGAACTGTTTTCAAACTGGTTTGCAAGTCAGACCGCAGATGGAATGGGATTTTTTGATGCAATTACCGGTGGATCATTCTATAACATGTCAATCTTTGCATTGAACATTACACCGTATATTACTTCATCCATTATTATGCAGCTTCTCACTATCGCAATTCCAAAACTGGAAGAGATGCAGCGCGACGGAGAAGAAGGACGTAAAAAGATTGCAGAGATTACCAGATATCTTACAGTAGCTCTTGCTTTAATTGAAGCGATCGCAATGGCAATCAGCTTTAAGAGAGGTCAGATGTTACAGAGTGATGGTATTCTTACAATTATTATGATTATTTTCACATTAACTGCAGGATCAGCAGTATTAATGTGGATTGGTGAGCGTATTACAGAAAAAGGTGTTGGAAATGGTATTTCTATCGTACTTACCATTAACATCATCTCCCGTATTCCAAATGATATGGGTACACTGTATCAGCAGTTCATCACTGGAAAATCCATACCTAAGGGAATTCTTGCGGCAGTAATCATTATTGCAATCATTGTTGCAATGGTCGTATTTGTCGTATTCTTACAGGGCGGCGAGAGAAGAATCCCGGTTCAGTATTCCAAAAAGATTCAGGGAAGAAAACAGGTTGGCGGTCAGTCAACATATATCCCGTTAAAGGTTAATACCGGCGGTGTTATCCCGGTTATCTTTGCACAGTCTTTGTTGCAGACACCGGTTATCATTGCAAGTCTTCTTGGAAAAGGAAACGGAACCGGTATCGGAAGCAAGATTTTAAAAGGAATGTCCCAGTCAAACTGGTGCAATCCGAATGAGCCGGTTTATTCCATCGGATTGGTGGTATACATCGTACTTATCATTGCTTTCGCTTACTTCTATACTTCAATTACATTCAATCCCTTAGAGATTGCTAATAATATGAAGAAAGCCGGCGGATTTATTCCGGGTATCAGACCTGGTAAACCAACCAGTGATTATCTGAACCGGATGTTAAATTACATTGTATTTATAGGAGCAGTAGCACTTGCATTTATCGCATTCGTTCCGATCTTCTTCAACGGAGTATTCGGTGCCGATGTATCATTTGGTGGAACATCTATCATAATTATTGTAGGTGTTGTCATTGAGACATTAAAACAGATCGAATCACAGATGCGTGTTCGTTACTATAAAGGATTTTTAAATGATTAATCTGACGGCGTAAGTCAGATTGGCAAAGGAGCAACGCTGGGCTTTTAAAGTTCAGCGTTACTTTCCTATATAAGCAATATTTGTATGATGAAGGTATTTTGGACAATGGAGGTATTAGTGTGAAAAATAAGATTTTTCACACGCAAGATTAGTGCTTACGCACAAATCTTGAGATGCGTAAAAAGCAACGCAGGAAGGAAGAATTTTATGAAGATTATCATGTTAGGAGCTCCGGGAGCAGGAAAAGGAACACAGGCGAAGCAGATTGCGGATAAATATCGTATCCCGCATATCTCAACCGGTGATATTTTCCGTGCAAACATCAAGAATGGAACCGAGCTTGGAAAGAAAGCAAAACAGTATATGGATCAGGGTTTATTAGTGCCGGATGAGTTAACCTGCGATCTTGTTATGGACAGAATCGGACAGGATGACTGTGAGAATGGATTTATACTTGATGGTTTTCCAAGAACTATTCCGCAGGCAGAAGCACTTACAGCTGCACTTGAGAAGATCAATGAAAAAATGGATTATGCAATCGATGTGGATGTACCGGATGAAAACATCGTAAACCGTATGAGCGGAAGACGCGCATGCTTAAACTGTGGTGCTACATACCACATTGTTTCCATTCCAACAAAGGTAGAGGGAATCTGCGACAGATGCGGACAGCCGGTTGTCTTAAGAGATGATGATAAACCGGAGACCGTTCAGAAAAGACTTACAGTATATCATGAGCAGACCCAGCCATTGATCGATTATTACAAGAAACAGAGTATCTTAAAAACAGTTGACGGTACGCAGCCGATGGAAAAGGTATTTGCAGATATCGTTGCGATTTTAGGCGAGTAGAGGAACCGGAGTAATGGCTGTAACAATAAAATCTTCCCAGGAAATAGAACTGATGCGCCAGGCAGGAAAGATTCTTGCAAAGGTGCATGAGGGATTAAAAAAAGAATTAAAACCCGGAATGTCGACACTTGATATTGACAGAATCGGGGAGGAAATGATTCGGAGTTTTGGGTGCGAACCATCTTTTAAGAATTATCAGGGATATCCGGCATCCGTCTGTGTCTCCATCAATGAAGAAGTTGTACACGGGATTCCGCGCAAAGACAGAATCATTGAAGAGGGAGATATTGTAAGTCTTGATACCGGTGTGATCTATAAAGGGTATCAGTCAGATGCCGCAAGGACACATGGTGTTGGCGAGATCACTGAGGATGCAAGACTTCTGATCGAACGTACCAGACAGAGCTTTTTTGAAGGAATGAAATATGCAGTGGCAGGAAATCATCTGCATGATATTTCAGGTGCGATCGGTGATTATGCCGAAAGTTTTGGTTATGGTGTGGTACGTGATTTATGTGGACATGGAATCGGTACACATATGCATGAGGACCCGGAGATCCCGAATTACCGCAAATTCCGCAGGGGAATTAAGCTGAAAGCAGGAATGACATTAGCGGTGGAACCTATGATAAATCTGGGAACAGAGAGAGTCGTATGGATGGATGATGACTGGACCGTAGTGACAGAGGATATGGATCTTTCGGCTCATTATGAAAATACCATACTGATCCGGGAGGGAAAACCGGAAATATTATCACTTACGGATTCTGAGATCGCCGAAGGAATCTGGAGTAATGATCCAATTCTGTAAAGCATAGAGAAAAGAACCGGAGGATATTTCAGAAATGGAATTTGCAAAATCCAAGTCGGGACACGACAGAAATCAGATTTATCTTATAAAAGAAAAAGATGAAAAATCTGTATATCTGGTAAATGGAACAAGCCGTACACTGGATATGCCAAAGAAAAAAAATGCAAAGCATATTCAGATTATCAAAAATTTACCGATAGAAGTTACGGAGATTCTGGATGAAAATTTATCAGATCTTACAGTAAAAAGAGCAATCAAACAGTACTGCCGTATAAATGAAGGCAGACAGGAATCATAAAATAGGAGGATTTATTCAATGTCAAAAGCAGACGTAATTGAAGTAGAAGGAACCGTTGTTGAGAAACTCCCGAACGCATTTTTTAAAGTGGAGTTAGAGAATGGACATCAGATTTTAGCAACCATCAGCGGAAAACTTCGCATGAACTTTATTCGTATTTTACCGGGTGATAAAGTTACCATCGAGATGTCTCCATATGACCTGACTAAGGGAAGAATCATCTGGAGAGACAAATAAGATTTTATTACAGATCTTATACAAAATAATAGTTGACTTCTAAACAGTGTCCGTGCTATAATGTTAGACGGACACTTTTGGATAGTGCCTTTTTGTGCGTGCATATTTCAGTGCAACAACACAAAAAAGAGCCTTGTTAAGAAAGGAGGATTTGCTGTGAAGGTAAGATCATCAGTTAAACCTATTTGCGAAAAATGCAAAGTCATCAAGAGAAAAGGAAGCATCAGAATTATCTGTGAGAATCCGAAACACAAACAGAGACAGGGTTGATTTAGTTCTTGTCATATTTGTGCCAATGGGGTAATATGCGCATTTTAATGAGCAGAAACCCGCCAAATTATGTGCGGCTGCAGTGGAACGCCTGGTAGGGTTGTTCACACTGTTATCATAATCAGACAGCCGGGATAGCTGCTTTTTTATGTCTACATACCGAGGACATAAAGGGACATATCCAAATAAGAAGAAAGACGGAGGGGACACACATTTCAGACCGCTGACAACGGAGCTGTCTCAGACGATTTTCCGAAATAAAGTCACAACGTCAGGTGATTTGAAAAATGAAACAATATAACAGGTGCAGAATGCATCGGATGAATTAATGGAGGTTAAAAAGCACATGGCTCGTATTGCAGGTGTAGATTTACCAAGAGAAAAACGCATCGAGATCGGTTTGACATACATCTACGGAATTGGTAGAACAAGCTCTAGCCGTATCCTTGCAGCAGCAAACGTAAATCCTGATACTCGTGTCAGAGATTTAACAGACGATGAAGTAAAGAGAATCAGCGCAGTAATCGATGAGACTCAGTTAGTAGAAGGTGATTTAAGAAGAGAGATCGCTTTCAATATCAAGAGACTTCAGGAGATCGGATGCTATCGTGGAATCCGTCACAGAAAAGGTCTTCCGGTTCGTGGACAGAAGACAAAGACAAACGCAAGAACCCGTAAAGGTCCAAAGCGTACCGTTGCAAATAAGAAAAAATAAAGTTTCCTGAGGTACGCTTCAGAGAACTGTTGCTAACAAGAAAAAATAATTCTGGCAACAGAAGTAATTCGTATCAGTCGATATTTTATATTTTAGAGAAAGTAGGTTAGTTTAGATATGGCTAAAGTTACAAAAAAAGTGACAAAAAAGCGTGTAAAGAAAAACGTTGAACGCGGACAGGCACATATTCAGTCATCTTTTAACAATACAATCGTAACTATCACAGATGCTGAAGGTAATGCTTTATCATGGGCAAGTGCCGGTGGTCTTGGATTTAGAGGTTCAAAGAAATCTACTCCGTATGCTGCACAGATGGCAGCTGAGACAGCTACAAAGGCTGCTTTAATCCACGGATTAAAGACTGTAGATGTTATGGTTAAAGGACCGGGTTCAGGAAGAGAAGCAGCGATCCGTGCACTTTCTGCATGTGGTCTTGAGGTTACCAGCATCAAAGACGTAACTCCAGTACCTCACAATGGATGTCGTCCACCAAAACGCAGAAGAGTTTAATTAGGAGGGAAAGACGAAGATGGCAGTAAATAAAGTTCCTGTTCTGAAAAGATGTAGATCACTTGGTTTAGAGCCAAGTTACCTTGGATATGATAAAAAATCCAACAGAGAGTTAAAGAGAGCAAATAAGAAAGTTTCCGAGTACGGACTTCAGTTAAGAGAAAAACAGAAAGCAAAATTCATCTATGGTGTTCTGGAAAAACCTTTCCACAACTACTATGTGAAAGCTGATCAGATGAAGGGCATGACTGGTACAAACTTAATGACCATGTTAGAGTCCAGATTAGATAACGTTGTATTCCGTATGGGATTCGCAAGAACAAGAAAAGAAGCAAGACAGATCGTTGACCACAAATTTATCTTAGTAAATGGTAAACAGGTTAACATTCCTTCTTACTTAGTAAAAGCTGGCGATGTTATCGAGATCAAAGAGAAAAACAAAGGTCTTCAGAGAATGAAAGACATCGTTGAAGTTACCGGCGGAAGATTAGTTCCGGAGTGGTTAGATGTTGACGCTGAGAAATTACAGGGAACTGTAAAAGAATTACCTTCCAGAGAGCAGATCGACGTTCCTGTTGATGAGATGCTTATCGTCGAGTTATATTCTAAGTAATAGTTAAGCAAATTACCCGAGAAGGAGGGACTTTGTAGTGTTCGATTTTCAAAAACCAAAAATTGAAATCGCAGAAATTTCAGAAGACAAGAAGTACGGAAAGTTTGTTGTAGAACCTTTGGAAAGAGGCTATGGTACGACACTTGGTAATTCTTTAAGAAGAATCATGCTTTCTTCTTTACCGGGTGCTGCTGTAAGTCAGGTTAAGATCGACGGTGTTTTACATGAATTCAGTTCCATTCCTGGTGTTAAGGAAGATGTAACTGAGATTATTATGAATATCAAAAATCTTGCCATCAGAAATAACAGCTCTACAAATGAACCTAAAGTTGCTTACATTGAATTCGAGGGCGAAGGTGTAGTCACAGCAGCAGATATCCAGGTTGATTCTGATATTCAGATTTTAAATCCGGATCTGGTAATTGCCAATTTAAATGGCGGACCTGACTGCAAGCTTTACATGGAGCTTACCATTACAAACGGCAGAGGCTATGTAAGTGCAGACAAGAATAAGACAGAGGATATTCCGATCGGCGTTATTGCCATCGACTCTATCTATACACCGGTAGAAAGAGTAAATCTTTTGATTGAAAATACCCGTGTTGGTCAGATTACAGACTATGATAAGCTTACTTTGGACGTTTATACAAACGGTACCTTAGAGCCAGATGAGGCTGTCAGCTTAGCTGCTAAGGTTTTAAGCGAGCATTTAAGTCTTTTCATCGATCTTTCCGAAGCTGCTCAGCAGGCTGATGTCATGATCGAGAAAGAGGACAATGCAAAAGAGAAAGTTCTTGAGATGAATATCGATGAACTTGAGCTTTCCGTTCGTTCTTATAACTGTTTGAAGAGAGCCGGCATTAACACAGTCGAAGAACTGACAAACAGAACACCGGAAGATATGATGAAGGTTCGTAACTTAGGACGTAAATCATTAGAGGAAGTTCTTGCTAAATTAAAAGAGTTAGGACTTCAGTTAAACCAGGGTGAAGAATAAAGCGAGGCGTAAGCCGAGCGCTTTCTTCTGAACTGCTAATGTTCAGAAGATACCTTTCACAGGGTGCGCTACTTATGGAACTGCTAATGTTCCATAAGTTCCTTGTGATTGTCACGCGCTTTCTTCTGAACTGCTAATGTTCAGAAGATACCTTTTTCACCAATACAGGCAGAAACAGTAAGTCCATATGGCATGGAGTATGTCTGGTGTGCGGAGTGTATGCATTCATTGCTCTGATATGCCTGACGAGGAAATGCGTCAGAGACAGTCAGAGGGATGAGGCAGACGAGATTCTGACACACGGATCATGAGTGGCACTTGGAATGGTGCTGTGCGGTATCACAGAACCACTCCGAAACAAGAATATGGCGTCCGGTAAGTAAGTCCAAAGCGCGTGGCCGGATGTTCCACAAAATGGAGGATATATTAAAATGGCAAAGTATCGTAAATTAAGCAGAACCTCTAGCCAGAGAAAAGCATTATTAAGAGGTCAGGTAACAGCATTATTAAACAATGGTAAGATCGTTACCACAGAAGCAAAAGCAAAAGAGGTTCGTAAAATCGCTGAGGGAATCATCGCTTTAGCAGTAAAAGAGAAAGACAACTACGAAGAAGTTACTGTAAAAGCAAAAGTTGCCCGCAAAGATAAAGACGGTAAGAGAGTAAAAGAAGTTGTAGACGGTAAGAAAGTTACTGTATACGATGAAGTTGAGAAGACTATCAAGAAAGATAAGCCATCCCGTCTTCATGCTCGTAGAGAAATGTTAAAAGTTCTCTACACCGTAAAAGAAGTTCCGACTGAAGCTGCCGGAAGAAAGAAAAACACCAAAGAAGTTGATCTTGTTGCTAAATTATTCGATGAGATCGCTCCGAAATATGCAGACCGTAACGGTGGTTACACAAGAATCGTAAAGATCGGTCAGCGTAAAGGTGATGGCGCTTTAGAGGTATTACTTGAGTTAGTATAATCACTATCCAAAATATGAGAACGTGAAAAAAGCCAGTCCAGGCTGCAGATGATGCAGACTGGGCTGGCTTTTTTGTATGTTGTAGATAGGTTTGGATATCAAAAGGTGGCTTTCAGTTTTTTGAATGGAAAATTGCACTAAGCCGAGGCTGTTTTGTGCCGTTGTATGAAAATAAGAAAAACTAAGTTTGCCGCCGGGGCATCTATATAAGAAACTTTGCTTCATACAAAGTTTAGAATCGATGTCTGTTATTATCCATGTTGCTGCCCTGTTGCAATAAATTACTTAGAGAAGGGCGGATTTTGGAAGGAACAGTAGAATAGGGCATCAAGTATTGTAAAAGAGCATGCCACTAGGCATGCTCATTCTGTTCTTTCGCTAACGGCAGTGTAAAGATAAACTCCGTACCAACACCCTCGGTACTGATACAGTTGATGTTTTCTCCGTGAGCCTGGATGATTTCTTTGACAATGGAAAGACCAAGACCGGTTCCTTTTTTATCTTTTCCACGGGAAAGATCGGTTTTATAGAAACGCTCCCAGATTTTCTTGATACTGTCTTTTGGAATACCAATTCCGGTGTCTTTGACTGATACAAAGACCTTTTCATTTTTTTCGGTCGTCTCGATCGTGATCGATGAATTTGCATGGCTGAATTTGAGTGCATTGTCGATCAGGTTATAAAGCACCTGCTGAATTTTGCTGAAATCAGCAGAGACAAACAGTGTCTCACCGCTTAAGATCAGGTTAAAACTGATATGTTTTTCCATACAGGTTCCCTCAAAGGTCTGTACGGTCATGCGGATTGTGTGATTGATATCAAAACTGGTGATGTCTAACATAACACCGTGTGAGCCGAATTTGTTTAATTCCAGAAGGCTTTTTGTCAGTTTGTTCAAACGTTCTGTCTCAAAAAGGATGATGTTTAAATATTTATCCTGCATTTCAACCGGGATTGTTCCGTCAAGCATTGCTTCTACGTAGCCTTTGATCGAGGTCAGCGGAGAGCGGAAGTCATGTGAGACATTGGAGACAAATTTTCGCTGATCCTCCTCAAGCGTGTTTAATTCATTTGCCATATAGTTGAGCGAGGCAGCAAGATAACCGATCTCATCATTGGAGTGGACATCGATCTTTGCCTCAAAATTTCCGGCGGCATATTCATTGGCGCCTTTGGCAATTTTGCGGATCGGGATATAGACGATCCAGGTAAAGAGTGCTAAAACAACAAATGCTGCCAGAAATAAAAGTGCAAACGTCTGATAGGAAAGATTGGTCAGCAGGTTGGATAAATTGACGATGGAGCTGACCGGTTTATGTATGATCACATAGCCGCGTACTTTGTAATTTACAGTGATCGGTGAAAACACACTTAATGTTTCTGAGTCAAAATGACCGTAAAAGTTTCCGGTGCGGTAATATTTATTTCCAAAATCAGTCACGTCAAAATCAGGAATTACTTCCGGCTCTGCATTTTCCACTGGAGAAGTAGCAGAAGCTGTGTTTAAAAGGATCTGTCCCTGCTTATCGATGATCCAGATTTCGCTGGAAAGGTAAGTGCTTAGGGTGGAGAGCTGTGTTTTCATTTCCTCTAAGGTTGTGGAACGCTTAAAATAGTTTTCCGCATAGTTAGAGGAAATCAGCGCAGACTCCCGATAGAGCGTCGAGGCATCCCGGCGCTCTAAGAAGTTAAAAGTAATGTGGTAACCAAAGGTTGAAATAATAATAAAGCAGATCAGTCCGTAGATCAGATAGCCGCCGAGCAGTTTGGGGTAGAGTGTCCGTTTCATATATTTTTAACCTCGAACTTATAACCGATTCCCCAGACAGTCGAGAGACTCCAGCTGTCATTGTCCTTTATTTTCTCACGGAGGCGTTTTACATGGACATCCACGGTGCGGGTGTCGCCGATGTATTCATAGCCCCAGATATGGTCGAGAAGCTGTTCTCTGGTAAATACCTGATTTGGCGAGGATGCAAGGAAATATAAAAGCTCTAATTCCTTTGGCGGCATGTCGATCGGATTGTCCTTATAAATAACAGAGTAGTTGGATAAGTTGACGATCAGATCCGGGTATTTTACGCATTTTAATTCAGGAGCAGGTTCTTCAATTTTGACCGGCTGGTAACGGCGCAAAACGGCTTTGACGCGGGCAACAAGTTCTTTGGAATCGAACGGCTTCATGATATAATCATCTGCTCCAAGTTCAAGACCGAGTACTTTATCAAAAATCTCACCCTTTGCGGAGAGCATGATGATCGGCACGTTTGCTTTTGCACGGACTTCGCGGCATACCTGATAGCCGTCGATGCCCGGAAGCATCAGATCAAGAAGGATCAGGTTCGGATTGTACTGTTCGAATGCTTTTAAGGCTTCTTCACCGTCATTTACAATTTTTGTATCAAAACACTCTTTCGTAAGATAAAGAGAGATCAGTTCTGCAATATTATTATCATCATCGACGATCAGTATTTTTTGTTTTGCTGCCATAAAATTACCTCCTGTTAGTTGTTATTCTGTTTGTAAATCAGACGAAATGGTATTGCTTCGGCAGTGCTTTGTGCATGGGATCAGATAAAATCTGTCTTACTGAAATTACTTTTTGTCTGAAATCAGTCTTTGAATTCGGCAATTGTTACGCCGGCATCACCTTCGCCATACTCTCCGAGGTGGAATGATTTCACATATTTTAAACGTTTTAAATGTGCCTGTACGGCGTTGCGAAGTGCACCGGTTCCTTTTCCGTGGACGATACGCACGGACGGAATGTGTGCAAGGTAGGCATCATCCAGGTATTTATCTAAAAGGGCGATCGCTTCGTCTGTGGTCTTGCCAATCAGGTTGATCTCTGTGGAGACGGATGCAGACTTGCTCATTTTGATCTTGCCGGCACTGGTACGACCGTATTTTTTGCTGGTCGGGGAAGTTTCTTCCTCTAACAGGATGAGGTCGTTAATGTTGACAAGAGAACGTAAAATACCCATCTGTACATAAAGGTCACCCTTTGCGTTTGGCAGGGAGTGAACGGTTCCGTTTAGATTCATGCTGATGACTTTCACGCGGTCACCAATGCGGAGTTTTTTGGGAACTTTATGGTTTGGAGCAGCATTCTTTTTCTGGTCAGACATTTTTTTCTGTGCGTTGTTCATCTTATCGCGCAGTTTAGTGCGCTCTTTTTCCATTTCGCTGACCGGGGCATGTGCGGTGCCATATTTATTGAAATTACGGATCGTTTCATCGGCAAGGTCTTTTGCTTCTTTGATGATATTGTAAGCCTGCTCGTTTGCCTCGCGCAGGATCTTGTCACGGCTTGCGTCTAAACGTTCCTGTTTCTGTTCAAGCTGTTCTTTTAATTTCTGGATTTCTTCTTTATACTGGTTGATCTCAAGCTGTTCTTTTTCAATCGTGATGCGGCTCTTTTCAAGATCTGCTAAAAGATCCTCGAAATTCATATCATTTTCGCTGATCCGTCCTTTGGCATCCTCGATGATATCCCCACCCAGACCAAGTTTGGTGGAAATCGCAAACGCATTACTTTTTCCGGGAATACCGATCAACAGGCGGTAAGTCGGACTTAATGATTCAACGTCAAATTCACAGCAGGCATTTTCCACACCGGAAGTCTGCAAGGCAAATACTTTTAATTCACTGTAGTGTGTGGTTGCCATGACACGTGCACCGTATAGTTTTAATTTTGACAAAATAGAAATTGCAAGTGCTGCACCTTCCGTTGGATCGGTTCCGGCACAAAGCTCATCGAAAAGCACGAGGGAACGGTCATTTACCTGACTTAAAATGCGTGTGATATTTGTCATATGGGAGGAGAAAGTACTTAAAGACTGTTCAATACTCTGCTCATCTCCGATATCAGCAAACACTTCCTCAAAGATTCCGAGTTCCGAACGCTCGGAAGCCGGAATATGAAGTCCTGCCTGCCCCATCAATGTCAGAAGACCGACTGTTTTTAAGGAGACGGTTTTACCACCGGTGTTTGGTCCGGTAATGATCAGAAGCGTAAAATCTTCTCCGAGACGTACATCGATCGGTACAACTTTTTTGGCGTCGAGCAGCGGATGACGCCCTTTTTTGATGTTGATACGTCCGTCGGTATTGAAAGTCGGAGCAACACCGTTGTAAGTCTGAGCGAAAGCTGCTTTTGCAAAAATAAAATCAAGTTCGGTGAGTATATTGTAGTCAGTATGAAGCTGCATGGAGTATCCTGCCGTTAAGTTGCTTAAGTTGGCGAGAATGACTTCAATTTCTTCTTTTTCTTTCATAAGAAGAGCTTTATATTCGTTGTTTAAGTTTACAACAGCGAGCGGTTCGATAAAGAGTGTGGAACCGGAAGATGACTGGTCGTGCACCATACCCGGAACCTGTGATTTTGCTTCGGCTTTGACCGGCAGACAATAGCGGCCGTCACGCATCGTAATGACGGCATCCTGCAAATAACTGCGTGTAGTTGTATTGTTGATCATCGAGTTCATCTGTGCACGGATCTTATCGTTCATGCCACGCATGGATTTACGGATGGAACGGAGTGTGCTGCTGGCATCGTCTGCGATTTCGTCCTCCGATAAGATGCAGCGGCGGATCTCGTCACATAATGGTGTGAGTGGTTCGATCTGGTCAAAAAATCCGGTCAGGGAATCAACCGGAAGTTCGTCGGTCTCATCTGCTGAAACAGGGCGGTCCGGTCCGGTATGTCCGATGCTGGCGCGGGAAAATGCTTTTGCACGTTTGGCTGCCTCAAGGAGAGAGCAGACGCGCAAAAGCTCCGTGATGCTTAAGGCTGCACCGATCTCTAAACGTTTCAGGGAGTCACGGATATCATGGACACCGGAAAAAGAGATGCGCCCGCCTTTAAAGAGACGGTTTAGGGCATCTTTGGTCTGTAACTGTAAAAGATTGATCTCATTGATGTCTGTGCCCGGTGTGAGGGAGAGACAACGTTTCTTTGCATCCTCACTTGAGGCGTGCTCCGCTAAGCGGGCAATGATTTTATTATATTCTAATGTTTTTAAAACTTTTTCATTCATAAGATTTATAATTCCTTGTGGTTGAAAATTTAGTTTGCAGTGGCAGTATGCTGACGGATATGTGTGTTCGACTTTAGTCCGCAGTGCCAGCCCGAAAAATCAGAGATTTTCCGGGCTGACGGGCATTCGCCCTATCAAATGAGAAAAAAACAAAAAAGAGCCTGCAAGCAGTCTTTTTTTATTTTTCCCTCATTTGGCACTGCTCATTGCTTATTCACATTATATCCCATTAATTGGGGGAAGGAAAGCCGGAAATGCAAAAATAGTGTTGCAAGCGTATGTGATTCAAACTATAATAAATAAGGTGCGGTTTTCATTTTTGTTAAGGAAGGGAAAATCATGCAGGAGAAAGAGAAGGGTGGCTTTTCTTTTATTAATGAGCAGATCAAGGAGAAGCCGTTGAATAAAAAACGTCTTATAAAAAAAGCATTGTTTACCGTAGTGCTTGCCGTTATTTTTGGTACGGTGGCAGCACTGGTGTTTAGTTTATTGCAGCCGGAGTTTTCAAACTGGTTTTACCCGGAGGAGAAGCCTGTCGTTACGATTCCGAAGGATGATGTGACAGAAACGGAAGAAAGCGGACAGGACGATACGCAGGAATCGACAGAGCAAAAGGACACAGAGAATAACGGACAGCAGGGAGAAAATAAAGAGCCGGAAAACGGGCAGCAGGAGACAGAAGAAGCGGGAAACAGTCAGCAGGAGCAGACGGATGAACCGGAAACGGAACATAACACTGGGGATGTTCCAAACAATGAAATGCAGGAACTTGAACTTGCCGATTTTCAGAAACTTCAGAATAAATTGTATGCGGTTGGAAAAGAAGCAAACAAGTTTATCGTGACGGTAACCGGTGTGAAGAGCGATACCGACTGGTTTAATAACCCATATGAGAGTAAGGGGCAGGCTTCCGGTATCATTGTAGCGGAAAATGGCAGGGAACTGCTGGTTTTAACAGAACGCAAGGCGATTGCGGATGCACAGGAAATCTATGTCACATTTATTAATGATGCTGTCGTGAAAGCTGAAATGAAAAAATACGATGGCAATACAGGGATAGCTGTGTTAAGCGTAAAGGCGTCAGAACTTACCGAAAGTACAAAGAATGCGATCGCAGTTGCAGTTCTTGGAAATTCACTGACTGTTACGCAGGGAACGATCGCGATCGCGATTGGAAGTCCGCTTGGAACCAATTATTCGATCCTGACTGGAAATATTACATCCACCACGAACAGTATTTCTACGATAGATCATAATTACAGTGTGTTTACGACAGATATTGTAGGAAGCAGCAACGGAAGCGGAGCACTTGTCAATGTAGATGGCGAGATCATTGGAATCGTGATGCAGGGATACAGCAGTGCGGGGGATGAAAATACGCTGACAGCGATCTCTATTTCCGAGTTAAAAGCATTGATTGAGATGCTGTCAAACGGACAGGATATCCCTTACTTTGGGCTTGAAGTGACAACGGTTACAGCAGCGATCGAACGTGAATATGAGATACCGAAAGGTGCATATATCAAGGATGTATGTATGGATTCACCGGCAATGGCTGCCGGACTTCAGAGCGGGGATGTCATTACGGAGATTGACGGGGATGAGATTCTTACGGCAGAAAATTATGAGAAAAAACTGCTTTCGTTAAAGCCGGAAGATACGGTGGAAGTGAAGATTGAGCGGCAGGGACCGGAAGGTTATACGGAAATCACCTGCACGGTAGAAGTCAGTGTGCTGCCATAGAGATGTGAACCAGATACAGGCATGTATTTTAGAAGCAGAAATGCGGATGCGGCCATGCATGTCAGAAACAGAAATGTGGACACCGGTATGCGTTTTAGAAGCAGAAATGCGGATACAGGCATAATAATTTTAGAAAATAAAAGCAGGAATAAGGAGTAGTATGAAGTATATTGAGAGCCTCAGAGAGGGCGAGCGAATTAATGAAATCTATCTATGTAAAGTAAAACAGTCTGCACTGACAAAGGCTGGAAAACCTTATGATACATTGATCTTACAGGACAAAACGGGCACACTGGATGCGAAGATCTGGGAGCCTGGTTCTGTTGGAATCGACGAGTTCGATTCACTGGATTACATAGCCGTAATGGGTGATATCACCAGCTTTCAGGGCAATTTACAGCTGAATGTAAAGCGCGTCCGCAAGGTGCAGGAAGGGGAGTATGATCCAAAAGATTACCTTCCGGTCAGCGATAAGGATATCGACCAGATGTATGAGGAGTTAAAAGGCCTGATTGCGAGCATCAAAGAAGTGCATTTAAAGAAGCTGTTAGAGAGCTTTTTTGTGGAAGATGCAGATTTTGAAAAACGCTTTAAATTCCACTCTGCTGCAAAGACTGTGCACCACGGATTTGTCGGTGGTCTGCTTGAGCACAGCTTAAGTGTGGCAAAGCACTGTGATTATTTTGCAGGCTGTTATCCGATGTTAAACCGCGATCTTTTGATCACGGCAGCTATTTTCCATGATATCGGAAAATTAGAGGAGCTTTCCACATTCCCGGAAAATGATTACACGGATGACGGTCAGCTTTTAGGACATATTATTATCGGAACCGAGATGGTCGGTGACAGGATCCGCACGATCCCGGATTTTCCAAAGGGACTGGCAAGCGAGTTAAAGCACTGTATTTTAGCACATCACGGCGAGTTAGAGTTTGGTTCACCGAAAAAACCGGCGCTGCCGGAGGCATTGGCACTCAGTTTTGCGGATAATATCGATGCAAAGATGGAGACGGTGCGCGAAATCTTTAACAACGTGCCGGAAAATAATCAGGAATGGCAGGGGTACAACCGTCTGCTTGAGAGCAATATCAGACGCTCCGGGAAATTATAATTATGCAGAAAAATGATATCATAGAACTGAAAATCGAAGATATGGGCGTGGACGGCGAAGGAATCGGAAAATACGATGGCATGACCTTTTTCGTTAAAGATGCGGTGCTTGGAGATGAGATCGAAGCCCGCATCACAAAGATGAAGAAAAATTATGGTTATGCGAGAGTGGAGCAGATTTTATCGCCGTCTAAATTTCGTGTGACACCACAGTGTGAACTTCACAGGAGATGCGGCGGATGTCAGATACAGGCGTTGGATTATGAAAAGCAGCTGGAATTTAAGCAGAACAAAGTGCGCGGAAATCTGATTCGTATTGGCGGTTTTGCGCCGGAATTGATCGACCGAATCATGCTTCCTGTCGTGGGGATGAAAGAACCATACCGCTACCGGAACAAGGCACAGTTTCCGATCGGTGCGGATAAAGATGGGAATCCGGTTGCCGGTTTTTATGCAGCGCGTACCCACAGTATTATCCCGGTCAATGACTGTAAACTGGGTGTGGAGGAAAATCAGATTATTTTAAATGAAGTCCTTTCTTATATGAAAGAATGTCATGTGGCATCTTACGATGAAAATACAGGTAAGGGGCTGGTTCGTCATGTCCTGATCCGCTATGGGTTTTCCACAAAAGAGCTTATGGTCTGTGTGATTATCAATGGAAATAGTCTTCCTAAAGTGGAAAAACTGATCGACAGATTGACAGCCATCGAGGGAATGAAGAGCATTTCCATCAATCAGAATACGAAGAAAACAAATGTGATCCTCGGGGATGTGACGAAATGTATCTGGGGCGATCCATACATTACCGATATGATCCATCTACGCGATACGAAGGATTTTTCACTGACTGATACAGCGGTCGCATACCATATTTCACCGCAGTCATTTTATCAGGTCAATCCTGTCCAGACGGAAAAACTCTACAGCCTTGCGCTCGACTATGCGGGACTGACAGGAAAAGAGACCGTGTGGGATCTATATTGCGGCATCGGCACGATTTCACTTTTTCTTGCACAGAAAGCGGAAAAAGTTTATGGGGTGGAGATCGTCCCACAGGCAATCGAGGATGCGAAGAACAATGCAGCGCTCAACGGTATCAATAATGCTGAGTTTTTTGTCGGGAAAGCAGAGGAAGTGTTGCCGGCATTTTATGAAAAAAAGAAAGACACAGATGCAGATATGCTGCACCCGGATGTGATCGTGGTCGATCCGCCGCGAAAGGGGTGCGATGGTGTATGCCTTGAGACGATGCTTAAGATGCAGCCGGAGCGGATCGTGTATGTGAGCTGTGATTCGGCGACATTAGCGAGGGATCTTAAGGTGCTTTGCGAGGGCGGGTATGAACTTCGTAAGGTAAGGGCGGTGGATCAGTTTGGAAATACGACACATGTGGAAGTCGCATGTTGTCTACAAAGGGTGAATTCGTAGAAATCCTTGAGTTTACGCACTTTGTGAGGGTTTTTAAGTTTAATCGGACTCCCGGAATCGGCAAGAAAAAAGAGATTTTTAATGAGATTAAAGTCTCGGTAGTTATGGAACTGGTATGAGTGGACACAAAAATGTACCGTTCATATTTAAGAAAATTATTATCAACAATTAAATATTAAAACAAAGCGAAAATCGCTTGTTTTCTACATTTTTTGTGTGGAGAGCAGGCGGTTTTTCTACGTTCAAAGCACTGCCAGCACTCCCGATGATACCTCTAAAAATAACAAGGAGGAAGAAAATGGAGAAAACAAAAGCAATGTGTTCCTTTGGGACAGACGAGTATGTTTTACAGACGGGAAACGTGAAAATCAGTGATTTATACGACTTTAAAGGTCATCCGTTTAAGGTGGAACAGGACATTCAGCTTTTTGAATTGATGCGCAGTATCGAAGATAAAGGTGTGTTGGTTCCGCTACTTGTAAGAAGTAATCCTTATGGAGATGGTTATGAAATTATCGCAGGGCATAGAAGAAAGGCTGCCTGTATTTGGGCAGGGATTGAAAAAGTGCCTGTGATCATTCGTGAAATGAGTGATTTCAATGCAGTGATTGCAATGATTGACAGTAATCTGCAACGAGAGTATATCAAACCCAGTGAAAAAGCTTATGCTTATGCCTGTTATGGATGGTATTGCAGCAACAAAGACGATTCGTGCTATGGAGAGGACAGATGCAAAAACAATTCCGATCATTGCAATGACTGCAAATGCATTTGAGGAAGACGCAAAAAGATGTCTCGCAGCCGGCATGACCGCACATCTGGCAAAACCATTTCAGATAGAAGCTGTGGAAAAAGCTATTGTGGAGTGTTGTGGAAAGTAATGCATATGGTTTTTCTAAGCATACAGCATATTTTGATGGACCTAAATTTGCAGAATACGTACTGGCTAATGGAATTAGAACAGATTTGACAGAGGACAAACTTAAAACAGATAAATGGGAATCCACAGGTGGATGCAAGGGAGAATATACAACTTGCATTTACAAATGTATTTGTTTTGGAAACCGATATTTCTGTTCGTGATGAAGTCAGATAAAGCTCAATCGTGGAAAAACATATATTGCATTGAATTATAGAAATCAGGCAACCTTTCACAACCTTTCAGTAGATAAATAAACGCTTGACATTCTTTGAAAATTTGCTATAATAACTCACGTTGGAAAAATAATAATTTTAGTACAAATGGTAGTGAAATAACGGCGGGTGCTGTTCAAGCGAAAGTTTGGATGAGCACTCGTTTTACGTCTGAAATGATACCGTGAAATAAGCTGTCTGCATTAGGAGGAGAAAAAATGCCACATAATAAGAGAGAGAGTTTGATTTTTACTGTCATGATGTGTTTCACAATGTTTTTTGTAATGAGTATTTACAATGTTTCACTTCACATGGGAGGGCTTTCTGTAGCGTCTGTACAGCAGGCATGGCTGGGATTTCCAATCGCGTACATTTTCGCAATGTGCTGCGACTGGTTTGTTGTATCAAAAGCTGCGAAAGGCTTTGCATTCCGTTTTCTTGTGAAACCGGGCGATAAGGGATTGAAGATTGCAATCTGTGTATCTTGTTGTATGGTTATCCCGATGGTAATTATAATGTCATTATATGGAGCATTTGAAGTTGCTATAAGCCAGGGACTGTGGAACCAGATTGGAATTATCTGGATGACAAATATTCCGAAGAACTTTGTAGTTGCATTGCCACTGCAGTTGTTGATTGCAGGACCACTGGTAAGAAAAGTGTTTCGCACACTGTTCCCGGAAGGAAAAGTATTAGAATATAAAAAAGGAAAATGACCTCCAATAACTACATTTAGAGTGAAGAGTGTAGTTATTGGAGGTTTTATATTTTCAATGATACAACAAAAGTTTCTGTTTAAGAAAACACATCTAATAATATGTCGGATTCTCAAAAAGAAACAACATGGACTTTCTATATTTGTTTCGTTACACTTATTTTAGAGTAAACAATTGTATGAAACGAAAAGGAAGTATAACGATATGAGAATCAGCCAATTAAGAGTAAATAACGTGGAACATCCATTGGGATTTCAAGTAGAATCACTGAGTTTTTCGTGGAAAGTGGAAGAGGCGGGAAGTGCAAAAAAATGCAGTCAGCCAGAATACGAATCTTTCAGGGAGAAGAGCAAATCTATGACAGCGGAGAAGATGATAAGGCAGGCAGCATGGATTATCAGGTGAACTTGGAGCTACAACCGAGAACACGTTATACATGGAGTGTGGAAGTAAAAGCAGACAATGGAGAAAGTGCAAAAGCAGAGTCTTATTTTGAAACCGGTAAAATGAAAGAAAGCTGGACAGCCAAATGGATTGCACCGCAGATAGAGGATGAGGATATCCATCCGATTATGTGGAAAACTTTCGAAGCAGGTCTGGAGGATGTGAATAAATCCGCAAGATTATATATGTGTGGTCTGGGCGTATATGAAGTATATATCAATGAAAAAAAGGTCGGAAAAGAGTATTTGGCTCCGGGATATCACTCTTATGATTTTCATTTACAGGTACAGACTTATGATGTGGCAGAATATTTGCAGGAAGGTAAGAATGACATTCAAATTTGGCTTGGAAAAGGATGGTTCAAAGGCAGACTTGGATTTGATGGTGGCTATACGAATCTGTATGGAGAATATTGCTGTGCAATCGGAGAATTGTATATCGGAAACACAGCACAACCGACAATCTGCACTGACGAAGAGTGGAAATATCGTCAGTCACCGATTGTAGAGAGTAACATCTATGACGGAGAAGTCTACGATGCCAGAATAGAAACTTCTATAAAAGAAGAATTACAGCGAGAGGCAGAAGGCGGAGACTCTGCATGGAAAGCGGTTACAGTTCGCAGACCACAGCGATGTGGAGAACTTAATGACAGATATAGTCTTCCGATAGTAAAACATGAAGAATTCCATCCGGAACTCATTCAGACACCGAAGAAGGAAATGGTATTGGATTTCGGACAGAATCTGACCGGTTGGGTGGAGATTGACGCAGAACTTTCAAAAGGAATGACAGTGACGTTGTCCGCATCGGAAATTCTTCAGGATGAATGTTTCTATCGGGAAAATTTAAGAACTGCAAAGGCAGAGTTTACTTATATCTCAAACGGGAAAAAAGCACATGTAAGGCCACATTTCACATTCCATGGATTCCGTTATATGAAAGTAGAAATTAAATCCTTGGATGGAAAAGATGTTACGGAAGAATGGATTACTAAGATTTCATTTGCAGCATATCATCTGAGAAGTGATTTTGAACAGATTGGAGAGATTACAACCGGTGACAGTAAAGTAAATCAGTTGTTCTCCAATGCATTGTGGGGACAGAAAGACAATTTTCTGGATGTGCCGACAGACTGCCCGCAGCGTGATGAACGCCTCGGCTGGACAGGAGATGCACAAATCTTTTCAGAAACAGCATGCTACAATATGTATATGCCGGCATTTTATCGGAAATATTTGTGGGATATGCGTGCAGAACAGAGTGTATTGGAGGGTTCGGTTCCAAATGTTGTACCTCGTTTAAAGGAGGGAATGGTATCAGAACATGGTTCGTGCCCGTGGGCTGATGCAGGGGTGATTATCCCATGGAATGTATATCGACAGTATGGAAATCGGACATTACTTGCGGAGTGTTATCCGGGTATGAAAGCATGGGTGGATTGTCAGCGAAAGAAAGAAGAAGCACTTGGTGGTGCACATTTGATTAAGAATGGATTTCATTTTGCTGACTGGCTGGCACTGGACAATGAACAGCCGGGGCCATTTGGTGCTACAGATCCACTTTATATTGCAAGTGCTTATTATTATAAAGATGTTAGGATCGTTGCAGCGTCAGCGGAGATTATAGGTAAAGCCGAGGAGGAAGAAGAATATCAGAGATTATCAGGTGAGATTTTGAAAGCGATTCGGGCAACTTACTTTGATAAAAATGGACTGTGTAATTGCAAGACACAGACCGGTTCCGCAATTGCAATCATGTTTGAATTAAATCCAACCGAAGAGGCAAGACAGCAGGAAGGAAATGTACTGGCACAAAGAGTTGAGGAGAATCATGGACATCTGAATACCGGATTTGTCGGAACAACGATGTTGTGTCCGGCACTTACTGAGACAGGACATCATGATATAGCAGTACAATTACTGCTCAATGAGGAATATCCGGGCTGGTTGTATAGCGTGAACATGGGAGCTACTACAATCTGGGAGCGTTGGAATTCGGTTATGCCGGATGGACATTTAAATAAGGATGGTATGAATAGTCTAAATCATTATAGTTACGGAAGTATCGAAGCCTGGATGTATGGAGAAGTGTGTGGTATCAGACCTGTTGAAGCCGGGTTTAAGAAAGCTGAGATTACACCTCATGCGGACAAACGTCTAGGATATGCAGAATGTATATTGGATACTGCAGCGGGATGTTATAAGAGTGGTTGGAAATATTGTTGTCCGTCAAATTAGATGCACCAGCTCCATGCAGATTAGATGCACCTGATTTAGATCTTATTTGTTATGCATCCGCAGATTGTCTGCACCAACATCTGCAAGTTATCTGATCGACATAAAAAATGATGCAGATTAAGAGATCAGGGAAAATACAATAAAAGCAGGCTGCCCTGCTTTTACTGCTAAATCTCATTATTATTGATTGCCTGCATGACGATCTCTGCAGTAATCATGTCACTTTTTCTAGAGTCTCCAATCAGAAGACAACTATTGCATAGATTGTTGATGATACGAGGTGTTCCATCAGATGCATTTAAGATGGCTTCAAGTGCTGCGTCTTCAAAGATTGCCCTGGTTGCACCTGCTCTTTGAAGCTTATCGAGGACATAAGATCTGCCTTCTTCTTTTGTAAATGCAGGAAGTTCATAATTCATGATGATCCTCTGACGGAATGGCTCATGCACACTCAGGCGAAGTGTGGCGTTAAGTGATGGAAGTCCTGACAGGAGAACAACAGCACGATCCCTGGAATCCATCTCAAAGTTAAACAACAGCTTAAAATCATTCAGAATGGCAGAACTGATATAGTTCGCTTCATCAATGATGATTACTGGAGTTTTCCTTTTCTCAACAGAGAGCCTTGTGAGCTCTTCCTGAATTACCCGGAAGTTATCTGGTTTTCGGTAGTGGGCCTGTGCACCAAGTTCTGTGGCAAGATTCCGATAAAAATCATTGGGACTAAAAGTGGAAAAACAGGTATAGACTACTTTGTATTGTGAGTTATTTAAGGTTTGTACCCATTTCCTGATTGCGGTTGTTTTTCCGCGGCCGGGGCTGCCGGTAAGCAGTCCAAAGCCCTTTGTTTTTGCAAGATAGTCCAGCCGGAATAAAACTTCTTTGGATTCGTCTGTTGATACAAAGATTTCTTTGGAATTCTTTAGGAAAGGATTGAATTCCAAACCATAGCGGATCGTATAATCCATTAGTCGTCACCTCCATAAAGACGTGGTTTTTCACGTTTGATATCCGCGTTTTCAACTTTGTTTAAAAGGCGGATCGGGGTAAGCGTACCATCTGCTTCAACGACATAGATAGATTCCATATCAGGAGAATAACGGAGTTTGATCCTCTGTTTTGCAAAACGGTAATCCACCTCATACTCGATGTGGTCAATCGTAACTACACAGTCAATGGAAACACGACGCTCTAACTCCAGTAGGAATAACTGGTCAATCTTATCTTCTGGTAAGCGTAGGAAACAGTCCGGCTCGCTAAAGTAGCGCTCTTGTGGACTTTTTCCATTTAGGGAAGAGTGAATCCTCTGATTATACTGGGAGACATAGGTATAAAGACTGCCACGAAGCTTGTCAAGAGTGTGAAAATCTCTCATATCAAGGCCTGCCATCCACTGGTCTTTCATGGTACGGAACCAACGCTCCACCTTGGCCTTCTGGGTTGGCGTATACGGCTGGTCATAATGAACTGTAGACCCGATACGTGCGGCAAGCAGATCCATCTGTTTATTCTTATAGGAACTGCCATTATCGAAGTTGAATAACTTTGGAACACCAAACTTTGCAACTGCTGCTTTCATGACAGACATGAGATTGACGAAGTTATCATTGAAAAAGACATCAACGCCAACAATGTAGCGGCTGGCGTCATCAATGAGGGCGATCACATATACCTTATGCTTTTTGCCGTCTTCTGTTTTCAGGTAAGGGCCAACACTGCTGTCACCGCACCATACCTCATTGACATGGGCACGTTCATAACGACGCATATCCTGATTGTTTGTCGTCTTTTCTTTTAAAGCAAGGTTGTTTAAGAAACGGTTTACGGTGGATTCTGACAGTTCATTACGGCTCGTGGATCCATTTGTGCACAACTGACGGAAGATAGCAGCTGCAGACATACGGGGATAGGTTGTTTTCAGATATCGGATCTGTTCCTCAAGGTCAGGGTCGATCTTTCTGGAAGTTCCCTCGTCGCTGCGGCTGGAAGGGAGCAGAGCATCAAAACCATTCTTCTGATAGTGCTGGTACCAGCGTTTGATGGATGTCGGTGCCGGATGGATGAAGGATCCGTTTGGATGGAGTGCACCACGTGCAGAGGCCGCACGAAAGTAAGCCTCCTTGGATCTGTACTCATCCGGGAGACCAACAATCAGTGGTGAGATCATGGAATACCGCATCAAAGCGATATCCTGTGCTAATTCCTGTTTCATTTGAAGTCCTCTCTTTCATTTTTTCTTAAGTATAGAAGGGATCGGGAGAGGTTTCCTGTAAGGCTATGTGGGTGTATGAAATAAGATATTTGGGGTCTGTCTTATCTGCATGAACTGGTTCATAAAAAGTGAAAAACACAGCTTTACAAGACGGGATGGGAAGGATAAATCAACCCGAAAGGAACGGATCTTCTGCATCCAGTGCATTATATAGCGTTTGGTGATGGAGGCAATAAGATTTTCATCAATAGAAGGAGTTCTGTCCATGATCTGTTTAAAATCTCCGGAATCCTCATAAGCAGATATGATAGCAGCCTGCTCCTGTAAGGATACCTGGGAATAAGGCACAATCTGGGAAGGAAGCAGAGCATGGGTTTTACCACAGTGAGAGCATTTAACCCTGCAGATAGATAAAGTGATTTCAGAATCATTTTCCTTGAGGGAACGGGGATAGTAGCCATGAATGGTTAAACATCCTGAATGGCCACAGGTACACTGTAACTGATGGAACTGTAAGGTGTTGATAAGATTTTCGTAAGTTTTTTGATTTAACGGATTGTCAAAAGGTACTGTAATTGTTATCATAGCGTTGGTGCAGCATCTCCCTGTTTAAGGATGTAGTGGTGCATCGGATTGTTATGATAGCAGGTGTCAAACTTTGGTCGGGGAGATACCTGCTATTCTTGTAACTTTGATATGATAACACAAGAAGGTACCGGTTCAAACACTCTGCTGTAAAAAACATCAGAATATCTGAGTCAGTACCTTCATTTAATTTGACTGATATAAGAATGATTTGGAGCACCAAGGGTGCTGGATAACAAAATATGAAGGTGATACAGTTGTATATCGCGTGGAAGTTCCATTTGATGCAGAGACAGAATTCCGTGTAGAAGGAATGGATTTACAAAAACTGGGAGCCGGAACATATGTATTTGAAGTGAAGGAGTAGCAAAGTGATGAAAACAACGGAAATCAATATTCGTGACCCATATATTCTTGTACATGGAGGTAAATATTATTTATATGGAACAAGAAGTGCAACCTGTTGGGGAGCGACCAATTTTCAGAATGGTTGTTTTAAAGGATGGAAAATTAAAGTTGGAGGAAAGATAGATGATAGAGCAGAAATGGAATGAAGATTGGAAGTTTTGGGTAGATAAAGACTCATTTGCATTGGTGTGGGACATCCCGGAAATTGCAAGAGATATCACTCTTCCTCATGATGCAATGATTGAAAAACCGGCGAATCCGGACAGCTTAAATGGCGGAAATACTGGTTTTAGAGATGGAGATATTTATACTTATGTGAAAATGCTTCATGCACCGGAAGAATATAAAGAAAAAACTGTGACATTAAAGTTTGAGGGAGTGTACATGAACGCATTTGTATATGTGAATGGACAGCTTGCGGCTAAGAGTCCGTTCGGGTATACAACATTTTATGCACCACTGAATGATTTCTTAAAATATGGAGAAGACAATGAAATCCGTGTGCAGGTGCGTGCCGGAGCAATGACAAACAGCCGTTGGTATTCAGGGGCTGGAATTTATCGAGATGTGTATCTTCTGGAATCCGGACTGACACACATTGTGCCGGAAGGTGTACAGGTTAAAACAGAAAATGCAGATGAGACATATGCGACATTAAAAGTTGCAACAGAACTGGAAAATAAAACGGCAGTTTCACAGGAGTTGACAGTAGAAACTGTAATTAAGGATGCCGATGGAAATGTTGTGGCAAAAGAGTGTACGGTTGCGACAATATTTGGACAGGAAACAAGAACAATCAAGCAGAGAATCCTGGTTGAGAAGCCGAGTCTTTGGAGCGCAGAGAATCCAACACTTTATACATATGAGACAAAAGTGTATGAGAATGCGGAAGGGAAAAATCTGTTGGATGAAGCAACAGGTACATTTGGTATCCGTACACTTGCGGTTGACGCAAAACGTGGATTCCGTGTTAATGGCAAAAGTGTAAATTTACGTGGCGGCTGTATTCATCATGACAGTGGACTTCTCGGAGCAGCCACTTATGAAGATGCTCAGTATCGTCAGATTCTGAAAATGAAGGAGGCTGGATTTAATGCAATCCGTATCTCCCATCATCCAATGGCACCTGCTATGCTTCGTGCCTGTGATGAAATCGGTATGTATGTAATGGATGAAACATTTGATATGTGGAATCGTCTCAAATCTAATTACGATTATGGTCTGTATTTCCAGGAATGGTGGGAAAAAGATGTAACTGCGATGGTAAGAAAAGATTATAACCATCCATCCGTTATTCTCTATTCTGTGGGAAATGAGATTCCGGAAATCGGAACAGATAAGGGCGCGCAGACTTGTCAGGAATTGAGTGATAAGATTCGTTCTCTGGATGATACAAGATATACATTAGCATCTATCAATGGTGTGTTTGCGGCAGGAGATAAAGTAGATCAGATTGTAGCTGATGTAGCTGCAAACTTAAGCGCGGAAGATAAAATTGACGGAAATGTAAATGACTTTATGTCCTTGATGGATGCACATATGGATGAAATCGTGGTACATGATGCAATCAGTAAACGACTGGAAAAAGCATGTGCAGGAATCGATGTTGCAGGATATAACTACATGACAGCGCGCTATGAAAAGGATGGAGAGACTTATCCGAACCGTGTTATTGTGGGAAGTGAGACATATCCACCGGAGATTGCAAGAAACTGGGATCTCGTAGAACGTCTGCCACATGTAATCGGAGACTTTACATGGACAGGTTGGGATTATATCGGAGAAGCAGGTGTTGGTATTCCTGCATATAAATGGGGAGAAGGCGGATTTGGAGCCGGATTTCCTGCACAGTTAGCATATCCGGGAGATTTTGATATTACAGGTTTCCGACGTCCTGCGTCTTATTATAGAGAAGCGGTATTCGGACTGCGCAAAAAACCATATATTGCAGTGCAGAACCCGACACATTATGGAGAATTTTTGATTAAGACGCCTTGGGTTATCAGTGATGCTACTGCAAGCTGGAATTGGGATGGTATGGAAGGAAAACCGGCCATTGTGGAAGTATATGCACAGGGAGATGAAGTTGAACTGTTCTTAAATGAAACTTCACTTGGCAAGAAACCAGCTGGAAAAGAAGCAGGATTCCGTACATTATTTGAGACAACATATGAACTAGGAACACTGGTGGCTGTTTCTTATGAAAATGGACAGGAAATCGGAAGAAGTGAACTTGCAACTGCGGGAGCAGAGAGAGTACTTGCAGTAGAGCAGGAAGCATACGCCGGATTGAAACATTCAGAGCAGGAGCTGGTTTACGTTCAGGTTGAAATGCGTGATCAGAATGGTGTGCTGGCAGCTGATGACAACCAGAAGATTACATTGTCTGTTGATGGTGAAGTGGAAGTGCTTGGATTTGGAAGCGGTAATCCAAAACCGAACTATAACTTCAATGAAGGAGTGACAGAATTGTTCGGAGGACGCGCACAGATTATTATAAAGAAACCGGAAGAAGACGTAACATTAACAGTAACCACTGGGGACGGAGTTTGTGGCTCGATTCGTGTTCCGGGTGGAGCAAACTTTTAGATATTTGGTGGGACCATTTGGGGACAGAGATTAGGGGGCCGTCCCCAAATGGTCCTATTAAAAAAGAAAGAATGTCGGATGTATATGAAAATATGTCGGGAATAAAGGATGAACAATAAAAAATGTCGTATTTTACTTAAATTTTTACATGTGAATATATGTCGGGTTGTAATACAATAAAGACATCTTAAGGGAGAGAAAGAAATCTCAACGTAAGTAAGTAAAATGAAAAGGAGTGTAGTAAAATGGCTAAAGAAAAGACAGTAAACACAGCCGTAAAAGACGAAGTCGGCACAGCGTTTAAATGGTTCCATGCAACATCGGTAAATGGGGGAGCTATGTTGATGGCAGCTGTAGTCGCCAGCTATTTTTCAGTGTACATGACAGATACACTGAAGATTCCGGCAGCAGCGGCATCTGTTATTATGTTTGTAGCAACTTTATGGGATGCAATCAATGACCCAATGATGGGAGTTATTGCAGACAGAACAAAATCAAGATGGGGACGTTATCGTCCATATTTTATTTTTGCGCCAATCCTGTTGACATTCTTTGGAACAATGATTTGGATTGACTGGGGATTTACATCAACAAGTGTAAAAGTAGCATATGTATTAATTATGTATATTGGTTTTGGAATGACAGGAACAATGTATACAATGCCACAGATGGCAATCCTTCCTGCAGCAGTTCGAAGCAATGAACAGAGAAATATGATTATTTCTTTAGGCGCAGGTGTATGTGCAGTAGCATTTACAATTGGTAGTACATTCACATCAAATATTACAGGATTCTTCAATAATATCGGATTTAAAAATGGATATGTTCCATTTATGTTAATTTGTGGCGTACTTGCATTTATCTCATTTTGGGGATTATTTGCAACGTCAAAAGGAAAAGAAAAATATTTGGTAGCGCCAGAAAAGAGTCATCCGTTAAAAGAAATCAGTCGTGTAGTGAAATACAAAGAAGTATGGCCAAACTTAATCGCATGGGTTATGGCATCTATGGGATATGGAATGATGTTCTCAACATCTGTATATTACATGATGTATTACTGGGCAAGACCGGATCTCATCTCTGTATACATGGGAGTTATCTCTATCGGAGCATTAATTTCAATGGTTGTATTAATGCCAATCTTTTTGAAAGTATTTAAGACAGGACAGAAAGCATTACTTGTATCACAGGCATTATCAATCGTATTGTATGTGATCTTATTCTTTACTGGAAAAACAAACTTTGTATTCTTGTGCGTACTGACATTTATTTCAGCTTGTACGGCATCTATGCAGAATGCATTGGTTAACGTATTAGTAAATGATACAATCGACTTTATTATGTTGAAAGAAGGTAAATCTTCTAATGGAGTTATCTCTTCCATCAAAGGATTTGCACAGAAATGTGGTAGCACAATCGTAAGTTCTGGTATACTCGCAGTACTTTCTATTTCAGGATATATTGCAGGTGCAATCGGACAGCAGCCAGACTCAGCAATGTTTGCATTGAATTTCTTAAAATTCGGTGCACCATCTCTGACAGGTATTATCTTGATTATCTGTGTTGTTAAGAGCCCGATGAACAAATATGCAGAAGATATTGCAGCTATGAAAGTGAAAATGGGTGAGAAGTAGACCAAACAGGGACGGAGAAAAGTGGCTTTCAACCACTTTTCTCCGTCCTAATTAACATTATAGGAGATGTAGAGTATGAAAACATTCGGATTGAATCCATATTTACCATATTGGGAAAATGTACCTGACGGGGAGCCACATGTATTTGGAGACCGTGTATATATATTCGGAAGCCATGACAAACAAGACGGCAATTCATTTTGTGAAGAAGACTATGTAGGCTGGAGTGCATCGATAAATGATTTGGGAAACTGGAGATGCGAAGGCGTTATCTATAAGAAAGAACAAGATCCGATAAATGGGGCATCTTATGATAAAGAGATTCCTGCATATGATGATGCAATGGATGCAGAAGGAATGCTGCATAATTTGTATGCACCGGATGTGGCACAGGGACCGGATGGAAGATATTATCTATATTATGCTCTGGATTTTGTAAATGTGATTTCGGTTGCAGTGTGTGATACTCCGGCTGGACAATATGAATTTTTAGGATATGTGACAAGAGCAGACGGAAGTGTTCCGAATATCGGACGCTGGTTTGATCCGGCAATTTTATCGGAAGAAAGCGGCAATTATCTGTACTATGGATTCTCACCATCATTCAGATTTCCGGGAATGGAAAATCTGGAAATTCCGGGAGCAATGATGGTGAAACTGGCGGATGATATGCATACAATTATCAGTGAACCGGTTTGTGTTGCTAATGGATATGATACAGCGAAGGGAACAGACTATGAGGAACACCCTTTCTTTGAGGCATCCAGTATTCGTAAATTTGGTGAATGGTATTATTTTGTATATTCCAGCCAGCAGATGCATGAATTGTGTTATGGTATGGCAAAGACTCCGGAAGAACCATTTGAATTCAAAGGTGTGATCGTATCAAACGGAGATATCGGATATCAAGGAAATGAGCTGGCTACAAACTATTATGGAAATAATCATGGCGGATTGGTTGAAATAAATGGAAAACATTATATTTTCTGGCACAGACATACACATGGAAGAGCATTTTCAAGACAGGGCTGTGCGGATAAAGTGGAAATTTTGGCAGATGGAACAATCCCGCAGATAGAGATGACAAGCTGCGGATTGAACGATGGAGCATTGCCTGCAAGAGGAAAATACGAATCTTATATCGCATGCTATTTGACAGAGGCGGATAGAGAAAAAGTAGGGCTTGTACTTGGAATGGGTGGAGGCCCTGGTGATGAAAAACCGAAATTGCCGGAATCTATGACATATATTACAGAAGAGAAAGATGCACAGTGCGAACATGGATGTAAACCATTTATCTGCAATATGAGAACAGGTGCAGTTGCGGGATTCAAATGTTTTGAATTTGATGGAACAGAGAAAGAGATTTCACTGGAACTTCGTGGAAATGGTAAGGTTGAAGTGTTGCTTGATTGCTTAGATGGAGAGGTCGTAGCAGAGGCAGAAAATACAGGTGAAAGATGGAATATCGTTTCAGCAGAGCTGAAGAAGACAGAAGGAGTTCATGCATTGTATGTGAGATGTGTGGATGGAAAGTTGGATTTTGCGAGTGTTGAGATGAGGTAGGAAATATAAAAAAGGAACCATTTGGGGACGGAGTTTAGTGGCCTTTTTGCTATGCAAAAAAGCCACTAAACTCCGTCCCCAAATGGTCTGATAAGTGAAAAAGTGTCGGATAGAGAGAAAAATATTACATAGAAAAAAGAGGACAATTTAATTAAAATCATAATATAAGGATTTAGATACTAGGAAGATGTCAAAGGAGGAAGTCAGACATGAGTGATTCATATTACAAAATAGAAGAAATGAATGGATACTATCGAATCGGCAGTCCAGAAGCAGTATTTTGTTATGTTATAGTGGGCAAAGAAAAGGCGATGCTGATTGATACAGGCTATGGGTATGGAAATTTAAAACAGGTTGTGAAATCAATTACAGATAAACCATTATACATCGTAAATACGCATGGACATGTAGATCATACTTCAGGCAATGCACAGTTTGAAGAAAAAGTATATATACATAAAAAAGATATGGAGCTTTGTAGAGAGCATACAGGAAAAATGATGCGAGAACAGTCGGTAGAACGTGCAATGCATAGTGTTAATTATGAAACACAGGAAGAATATAATGCATTGCCGGACAAGTTTGATAAAGATATATATATCAATCAAGGAACGGGAAAACTGGTAGAAGTGGAAGGTGGTCAGATATTTGATCTGGGCGGGGTAACACTTGAGATTGTTGAGACTCCGGGACATACACAAGGAGGTATTTCCGTCTGGTATAAGGAAAAGAAACTTGCATTTATTGGTGACACGACAGGATTTTTTGTCTGGCTGTTTGCTCAGGAAACAACCAGTAGAGAAATATATATTGATACATTAAATAGTCTGTTGAAATTACCGGTTGACTTTTATATCGGAGGTCATAATGAAAATGTTATGACAAAAGAAGATTTGGAACTATATATGCGAGCGGCAAAGGAAGCAGATTTTGAAAAGGGACAGAAGTTTGAATCTTTTGCGAATGGAGAGGAAGAAGTTCGCGTCTGTGCATTAGATGGCAAGACATTAGATGATATGTTCGAACCGGGATTTGCGGCATTGGTAATTACAAAAGATAAATAATGACCATTTGGGGACGGAGATTAGTGGCTTTTTTGCTACG
>ERZ772835.111-NODE-111-length-92928-cov-15.7046_pt1 | contig 92928 bp, 77 predicted proteins | sample MGYA00511901_ERZ772835 | MGnify/ENA primary metagenome ERZ772835 (study PRJEB29015, sample SAMEA2737729) | human gut metagenome | biome: human gut; feature: human-associated habitat; material: faeces | place: China | collected 2012 ...
TGTTTCGTATAATTATGAGTTAGTATGCATCAGACACACTTTTGTAAAAAGGGAGATATTTTTTTGCATTTCACTGATAAGAGTGTTACAATACGAATGTTATTAAATTTTCGAGGAGGTTTACTTATGGACAAGAAAACAACAGGAATCGTTTCCTACATCACGCTTATCGGCTGGCTGATTGCATTCTGTGCCGGTGATAAAGAGGGTGCAAAATTTCATTTAAACCAGTCACTGGTGTTATACCTTGCATCACTGATCAACAGCATTATTATTTCGCGCATTCCGATCTGTGGATGGGCTGTCAGCGGCATTTTCTCCATTGTATTCTTTATTTTCTGGATCATGGGATTAGTATATGCCTGCAAAGATGAAGAAAAAGAGCTTCCACTTTTAGGAAGTATTAAGATTTTAAACTAAGATATTAAAAAAAACATTATTATGTAAAAACCCGGCTTTAAGGTCCATGACCCCAAAGCCGGGTTTCTTTTTCTGTGCACAGATCTGCCTGTTAAAACAGGCAGTCTGCTATCTTATACGATTTTCTTATACCTCTACGGTAATTTTGTCTAAGTGCCAGATATCATCCACATACTCCTGGATCGTACGGTCAGAGGAGAATTTACCGGCATGTGCGATATTTAAGATCGCACTCTTTGCCCAGCCTTCCTCATCTTTGTACGCTTCCATGACGCGTTTCTGTGCATCTGCATAGGAACGGAAATCTTTTAAGATGAAATAGGTATCTGCAAACTGTGTACACTGTGTATTGAGCAGTGAATTGTAAAGGTCACGGAATAACTCAGGATCATTCGGTGAATAAAATCCATTGATGAGCTGCATCAGTACCTTGCGGATATCCTGATCACTGTTGAAGATCTGCATCGGATCATAGTCACGGTTTCTCTCATGTGCAATGACTTCATCGGAACTCATACCGAAAATAAAGGCATTTTCTTTGCCGACTTCCTCTACGATCTCAACATTGGCACCATCCATCGTTCCGAGCGTCAGCGCACCGTTTAACATGAATTTCATGTTACCGGTTCCGGATGCCTCTTTGCTGGCTGTAGAAATCTGCTCACTGACATCTGCTGCCGCAAAGATCCACTCTGCGATCGATACACGGTAGTCTTCAATAAATACAACTTTGATCTTGCCATTAATGCTTCTGTCATTGTTGATGACATCTGCAACATTGTTGATCAGCTTGATTGTAAGTTTGGCATTCTTATAGCCTGCTGCTGCTTTTGCGCCAAAAATAAATGTTCTCGGATAAAAATCCATATCCGGATGCTCTTTTAATTCATTGTACAGGTACATAACATGCAAAATGTTGAGCAGCTGACGTTTGTATTCATGCAGACGTTTTACCTGCACATCAAAGATAGAACGTGGATCTACTTCGATACCATTATGCTCTTTGATATATTTTGCAAGACGCAGTTTATTCTGGTATTTGATATTTATGAACTCCTGCTGTGCTTTCTTATCAGTTGCATAAATCGCCAGCTTTTCAATATGGGCAAGATTTGTGATCCAGTCATTTCCGATATGCTCACTTACCCAGTCTGCAAGCAATGGATCACCATGCATTAAGAATCTACGCTGCGTGATTCCGTTCGTCTTGTTGTTGAACTTCTGCGGGAATAACTCATAAAAATCATGAAGCTGCTCATTCTTTAAAATCTCTGTGTGGAGTTTTGCCACACCGTTTACAGAATATCCTGCTGCGATCGCAAGATGTGCCATCTTTACCTGACCATCATAAACAATCGCCATACGGGCAACCTTGCCATTATCTCCAGGGAACTCTGCCTGGATCTGTAAAATAAATCTGCGGTTGATCTCCTCAACGATCTGATAGATACGCGGAAGCAGCCTTGAGAATATCTCGATCGGCCATTTTTCAAGTGCCTCAGCCATGATCGTATGGTTGGTGTATGCACAGGTCTTTGTCGTGATCTCCCATGCCTCATCCCAGCTTAATCCTTCTTCGTCAAGTAAAATACGCATAAGTTCTGCCACTGCAACAGTCGGATGTGTATCATTTAACTGGAATGTCACTTTCTCCGGCAGTTTGTGGATATCATCATGATGTTTTTTGTAACGTGCCAGCGCACGCTGTACACTTGCTGATACAAAGAAATACTGCTGTTTTAAACGAAGCTCTTTTCCTGCGATATGATTATCATTCGGATAAAGTACTTCCACTAAGTTGCGGGCAAGATTTTCCTGCTCTACTGCCTTGTGGTAATCACCTTTATCAAAAGAGTCTAACTCAAAGCACTCCATCGGCTCTGCATCCCAGATCATTAAGGTATCTACCACATGATTGCCATAACCTACGATCGGCATATCATACGGTACCGCTAAAACAGACTGGTAATTCTCCTGTATAAAACGTGTTTTTCCCTCTTCTGTCACTTCTGCACGGACATAACCGCCGAATTTAACTTCATAGGAATACTCCGGACGGCGAAGTTCAAACGGATATCCATTCTTTAACCAGTTATCCGGCACTTCCACCTGAAAACCGTCTTTGATCTTCTGTTTGAACATTCCGTAACGGTAACGGATACCGCAGCCGTAAGCTGCGTATCCAAGTGTTGCCAGTGACTCCATAAAGCAGGCTGCAAGACGTCCGAGTCCGCCATTTCCAAGTGCCGGATCCGGCTCCTGATCCTCGATCTCATCTAAGTTCAGACCGATCTCCTCAAGTGCCTCTTTGACCTCTTTGTACATTTTTAAATTGATCATGTTGTTGCCAAGCGCACGACCCATTAAAAACTCCATGGACATGTAGTAAACCATCTTTGGATCCTGTTTGTCAAACGCTTTCTGTGTGGCAAGCCAGTCATCAATAATGACATCTTTTACCGTGTAGGAAACTGCCTGAAAAATCTCCTGTTGTGACGCCTCATCTAACGTTTTGCGGTAAAGATTCTTTACATTTTCTTTTACATCCTCAATAAACGCTTCTTTGTTGAAAACATTTTCCTTCATCTAGTTTTCTCCTTTTTTGACTCCAAGCAATACTTTTTCCCCATTGATGTTCCATTCCTTGCAGTAAATTCCGTTTTCTCCGGAGTCAAAAGAATCAGCTTCTGCTACAACTTCAGTACCTAAAACATCACCCATGATGTCATTTTCGTACTTATTAAAGATGTCGGCTACTTTTTCATCTGCATGATAGTAAATGGAAATTTTATCCATAACCTCAAATCCGGCTTCCTTACGCATGGTCTGGATCTTGCTGATCAGCTCACGGACAAATCCTTCCTCTACCAGTTCAAGTGTCAGGTTCGTATCAAGCACAACTGTTACCGTATTATCTCCTTCCGTCACATAACCTTCCATCTGTGTCATCGTGATCAGAAGGTCTTCCTCGGAAAGTTTTACATCATCACTGACAGAAGGCAGTGCAAGAACGCCGTTTGCCTTTAATTCTGCCATTGCCTTATTTCCGTCTAACTCTGCAAGTGCTTTCTGGATCTGTCCTAAGAACTTGCCATATTTCGGTCCGACAGTACGAAGCTGTGGTTTGAAAGTATAGCTTGTATATGCACTGACATCCTCTGTGAAGTTTACTTTCTTCACATTTAACTCATCCTCGATGATCTCCACAAAATATTCTGGCAGTACATTCGGTGCTTTGACATACATATTTCCGATTGGCTGACGATTCTTGATATTTGCAGAGTTACGGCACGCACGACCCATAACAACGATCTTTAAGACCTCATCCATATTTTTCTCTAAATCTTTGTCGATCCAGCTTTCATTGACTGCCGGGAAATCGCACAGATGGATACTCTCCGGTGCCTCTGTATTGATGGAACGCACCAGATTCTGATAAATCTCCTCTGTCATGAATGGGATCATAGGAGCTGCTGCCTTACAGATCTCAACAAGTGCAGTATAAAGTGTCATATATGCGTTGATCTTATCCTGCTCCATGCCCTTTGCCCAGAAACGGTCACGGCTTCTTCTGACATACCAGTTACTCATGTCATCCACGAACTCATCGAGTACCTTTGCTGCCTCCGGGATGCGGTAATTTGCAAGGTTCTCATCTGTTCCTTTGATCGCAGAATTCAGTTTTGACAGCAGCCATTTATCCATAACGGATAATTTCTCATAATCTAAAGTATATTTCGTCGCGTCAAACTGGTCAATATTTGCATACAGTACAAAAAATGCATAAGTATTCCACAGAGTACCCATGAATTTGCGCTGTCCTTCCTGTACCAGCTTACCGCTGAAACGTTTCGGGATCCACGGTGCACTGCTTGTATAGAAATACCAGCGGATCGCATCTGCGCCATAAGTCTCTAATGCATCAAACGGATCTACTGCATTTCCTTTGGACTTACTCATCTTCTGTCCGTTCTCATCCTGTACATGGCCAAGAACGATAACGTTCTCGTAAGGCGCTTTGTTAAATAACAGTGTAGATTCTGCCATCAGGGAGTAGAACCATCCTCTTGTCTGATCAACTGCCTCAGAGATAAACTTCGCCGGGAACTGTTTTTCAAATACATCTTTGTTCTCAAATGGATAGTGATGCTGTGCAAATGGCATTGCTCCGGAATCGAACCAGCAGTCGATTACTTCCGGTACACGATGCATTTCTTTTCCACAATCCGGACATTTGAATGTAACTGCATCGATATACGGACGATGAAGTTCTACTTTGGCATCATTTGGATTACCGCTTCTCTCTGCGAGTTCTGCGCGGCTTCCGATACACTCCTGATGACCACACTCACACTCCCATACCGGAAGTGGTGTTCCCCAGTAACGGTTACGGGAAATACCCCAGTCCTGGATATTCTCAAGCCAGTCACCAAAACGTCCTTTTCCAATGGACTCCGGAATCCAGTTTACGGTGTTATTGTTGCGGATCAGGTCATCTTTGACTGCAGTCATCTTGATGAACCATGATTCTCTTGCGTAGTAGATCAGTGGTGTGTCGCATCTCCAGCAGTGTGGATATTCATGTTCAAACTTCGGCGCATCAAATAATAATCCTTTTTCATCGAGATCTTTTAATACCATAGGATCGGCTTTCTTTACAAAAATACCGGCATATGGTGTTTCTTTTGTAAGCTCACCTTTTCCATCTACAAGCTGTACAAATGGAAGGTCATATTTTCTTCCGACAGCGGCATCATCTTCACCGAATGCAGGTGCGATATGAACGATACCGGTACCGTCTGTCATGGTTACATAGGTATCACATACGATGTAATGCGCTTTTTTGTGCTGTTTTTCGATGATCTCTTTTGCACAGTCAAATAAAGGCTCATACTCTTTGTACTCTAAATCGCTTCCCTTGTAAGTCTCTAATACCTCATATGCCTTTGTTCCCTCTGCTGCATCCTTATCAAGCAGTTTGCCAAGAACCGTGTCAAGCAGTGCTTCCGCCATATAATAGGTATATCCGTCAACCGCTTTTACTTTGCAGTAAGTCTCTTCCGGGTTCACACAGAGTGCGACGTTAGACGGCAGTGTCCAAGGAGTTGTTGTCCATGCAAGGAAATATGCATCCTCTCCGATTACTTTAAAACGTGCAACTGCAGAGCGCTCTTTGACCGTCTTATATCCCTGCGCAACTTCCTGGGAAGATAACGGTGTACCACAGCGCGGGCAGTAAGGAACGATCTTAAATCCTTTGTATAAAAGGTTTTTATTCCAGATTTCTTTTAATGCCCACCACTCAGATTCGATAAAATTATCATCATAGGTAACATATGGATTATCCATATCAGCCCAGAAACCAACGGTCTTGGAGAAATCTTCCCACATTCCTTTGTATTTCCATACGGATTCCTTACATTTTTTGATGAAAGGCTCCATACCGTATTCTTCGATCTGCTCTTTTCCATTTAAACCAAGGAGTTTTTCTACCTCAAGTTCTACCGGGAGTCCGTGTGTATCCCAGCCGGCTTTACGCGGAACGAATTTTCCTTTCATGGTCTGGTATCTCGGGATCATATCTTTGATTGTACGGGTCTCCACATGTCCGATGTGCGGTTTGCCGTTTGCAGTTGGCGGTCCGTCATAAAAGGTGTACGTCTCTCCTTCCTTGCGGTGTTCCATGCTCTTTTTAAAGATGTCGTTGTCATTCCAGAACTTTTCGATCTGTTTTTCTCTGTCTACGAAATTCAGATTCGCATCAACTTTCTTATACATTGCTAACCTCCATTACTTAAATAAAGAGTCGTTTGCGACTCTTTCGCGCCCGAGTGGTGCTGTTTACAGCTAACTTCTTCTCCACGAGGTGCGCATCATTTTTCATTCACAGGAAATCCTGTGAATGAAAAAAGCCCTCGTCCTGTATATAGGACGAGGGCTTGATTTCTTCGTTATACCACCTGATATACAAATGTACACGGTAAAATCCGGATACATGTTCCCTGTAACGCAGGAAATGCGTCAGCGCTTACTCTGCCTCGAAAAGTCCTTATCTCGACCTGCCGGGATCATTTCAGACTGCAGCTTGGAAGTGATCTTCATTCAGCAGATACTCGCACCGGTTTCCACCTGCTCCGGCTCTCTGTTACTTTTTCTGATGAACTACTGTCTTCGTCATTGCCTTTTGCCAAAAATCTAGTTTTTAGTATAGACTCGGAAAGTAAGAATGTCAAGAGTCCAGATACTTTTATACCGCACGCTTTTTGACATCCGCGATCACTGCCAGAAACCTCTCTTTCATCTGTGCCTCTAACAGTTTGACATCCATGTCACTGCCCGTACATGGCACAAATCCTCCTGCCATCGATGCGTGACCGCCGCCATTGCCAATTCCCTTCAGTGCCTCTGCCACGATCTTTCCTGCATCGAGCATACTCTTTTCACTGCGCACGGAAAGTTTGATCCCGTCTGACTTTCTCGAATACACAACGGAAAATGACACTTCTTTTAAAGCAAGCATGAAATCGGATATATTTGCGATCACCGGACAATCTTTCCCTGTATTACAGAAGCTGATATCATCATAAACCTCAATGCTTGAAATGGCGCTGGAATATGCCATCAGGTCATCAAAACAAAGATTACTGTTTTCTAACATATGAATGACCTCATAATCACATTCATCAAACATCCGGTAGAGCATCTCAATATCAAGTTTTGATACCCCACGGCTCAAATTGTTGGTGTCGATCCTTATACCGTATGTCAGAGTCGTCGCAATCCTTCTATCCATCGGGATCTCATTCTCAAAGAAATACTGCGCTACGATCGTTGCACAGGCACCCACCCCCGGACGGATGTCCTTAAACCGGTATGCAAACTTTTCATTTTCGGGATGATGGTCAATGCAGATGATCTCATCCCCCGTAATATCTATGATATTGGAGTTGCCTTTCTGTGCATCTACAAGGATCACTTCATCTTCTTCCGTCAGGATCGCTCCAAGATCTTCCACATTCAGAAGCTCAATGTTCATCAGTTCCCGCAGTTTATCTGTGCTGTAACGGTCGATTTTTCCTTTGTAACAGATCGTCGAAGTAATACCATTGTGCTTTAATAACTCCTGTATGCCAAGCGCACTTGCGATCGCATCCGGATCCGGGAAATTATGTGTCTGGATATATACGTGTTTTCGGTTGATCTGTTTTAACAATTCTTCTAGCTTTGTCATACTGTACTATTTCCTTTACCACTCATCCGTAATCTTTTTGACAGCATTATTTTTCATAAACATGATTCAGTCCCTGTTCTTCTCTGCAAAATATTTTTCTGCCACCTTTTTTGTCACAAGTTCTGAAAATGTCAGAATCTTATGCTGTGCTTCCGGAACACTTCCAAAACCATATGCAGCATGTATAAATCCGACTCCCGCCTTTTTGCTTGCCTCATAATCTCCCTGGATATCACCCACATAGACCGCTTCCTCTAAATGATTCCGGTCTGCCAGAAGTCTGATATTATCACCTTTCTGTAAAAGATTATTGCCATAACATTCAATATCTGAAAAATAATCCCAGAAATGATAGTGATCTAAAAATGCCTCAATGTAACCTTTCTGACAATTACTTACAATATAGAGTTCATAATTCTTTTTTAATTCTTTGAAAGTATCCTCAAGATCCGGGTAAAGCACACCGCCGTGCTCTCTTAAATAATCATTTTCTATCCTGCAGCACTCTGCTAAAAGAGATTCCTGCTCTGCTTCGGAAAGTTCCGGGAATAACAGCTTTGCGATCACATCCATGGTTTTTCCCATAACGCCCTTGATATCTGCTTCCGTGAGTACCTTATTTATCCTTCCATCCTGACGGATCGCTTCGTTCCAGGATTCTGCCACATTGGCTGCGGAATCCCAGAGTGTACCGTCCATGTCAAAAATAATTCCCTGTTTTTTCATAGCAATCTCCATTCCTGTCTGTGAAAAATCCGATCTTTCAATCTGATCTGCGTTTTAACTGCAAATTAATTTACCGGTCTTATTTTTCCATTAAATGATCTAAATTATATATGTCGGCATATTTTTTTTCAAAATAACGCACCAGCGGCTCTGCTGATACTTCTTTGCCGCACACATTTGCGATCACTTCTTTGGGTGTGCGCGTGCTGCCATACCAGTGAATTTTTTTGTTCAGCCATTTTGTGATTTCTTTGATTCTGCCCTCTTTTAAGATCTCATCTACCGGCCCTAACTCTTTTTCAAGCTCCTCTAAGTACATGCCGTCATAGATGCTTCCTAACAGATAGCTCGGGAAATAACCGAATGAACCGTCTGACCAGTGCATATCCTGTAAGATTCCCTCTGCATCATTCGCCGGGGTGATATCTAAGTATTCTTTCATTTTCTGATTCCACAATTCCGGCAGATTCTCAACCGGAACATTGTCACGGAAGATTGCCTTCTCCATCTCATAACGCAATATAATATGGAAGCAATAGGTCACCTCATCTGCCTCGGTACGGATCAGGCTGTTTCTGACATGATTGATCTCATGGTAAAACTCATCCAGCGAAATCTCCTTCATCTGCGGCATCAGCTCCTGCACTTTCCCATAAACCGGAATCCAGAAGTTCTTATTGCGACCTAAAATATTCTCATAAAAACGGGACTGGCTTTCATGAACGCCCATGTAATGACAGCTTCCGGCTACCGTATTGTCATATTCCGGATTGACATTCTGCTCAAAGATCGCATGACCACCCTCATGAATTGCAGAAAACATTGCTGAGATCGGATCATGCTCGTAATAATGATTGGTCACACGGACATCTTTTGATGAAAAATTCAGTGTGAATGGGTGCTCTGTCTCTCCCACTGAACCGGCATCTTTGGAAAATCCAATGTAGGAAAGTAAAAGATCCTGTACTTTTCTCTGGTCATCCGGATCAAAATAAGCATGGAACTTTGCATCATCCGGCTGTTTTGCGGCAAGTATTTTTTTCACAAGCGGAATCAGTGCTTCCTTTAGTTCACCAAACAGACGATCAATCGTTGCAGAATCCATTCCCTCTTCATATTTATCTAACAATACATCATAAACTTCTTTGCCCGGATCCGTGTAACCTGCCATTTCTCTGGTAAGTGCGATCATTTTTTCTAAATGTGGTGCAAAAATAGAAAAATCAGATGCATTCTTTGCCTCTTCCCAGGCATTTCCGGACTCTGCCTGCTCACGCACCATCACTTCATAGCGGTCTTTTGGAATCCGTCTGTCTTTTTCCATATCACGCTGCATGCGTGTCACGATAAACTTCATCTTATCCGATAACTGTTCAAATTCTTCCGGCTTCTTTAATTTTTCCAACATTCCATAAAGTTCATCCGAAGTAGACATCGCAAAACTTTCCGTTGAAAAATAGGTCAGCGCATCAATATGTCCTGCCTGTCCAAGTTTTGGTGCACATGTTTTCATGTCCCAGTACAAAAGTGTATTAATATGTTCATATTTTTTCATTTTATCGAGATACTGCTCGAATTCTTCTAATGTTTTACTCATGTAGTCCTCCATTTTCAGAACGATGCCATTTCCACATACGGCATGCCGTTCTTTCTGTTCCATATTAACACAGGACATGTGACCTGTCACTTATTTTTAGTATAACCAAAAAACACCACAGACATGTCATTGTGCATGTCCATGGTGTTTTTTCAATCGTGATCAGACAATATTGTTTATTTTACCTCTACTGTCCAGCCGTATTTATCAGGCAGTTTGCCCCACTGGATTCCGGTTAAGGTATCATATAATTTCTGTGTCAGCTCTCCGATCTTGAAATCGTTGACCGTTACAACATCATCTTTGTAGCGGAGTTCTCCGACAGGAGAGATAACTGCTGCGGTACCTGTTCCAAATACTTCCTCAAGTGTGCCGTCATGTCCGGCTTTCATCAGATCGTCTACGGAAAGTCTGGTCTCATTTACTTTATAACCCCAGTCTCTTAACAGATGGATCATGGAATCTCTTGTTACACCCGGAAGAACAGTTCCCTCAATCGGTGCTGTGTAGATCTCGCCAGCGATCTTGAACATGATGTTCATGGTTCCAACTTCCTCTACATATTTACGATGCTCGCCGTCTAACCAGAGTACCTGGGAATATCCCATTTTCTCTGCTTTGACCTGTCCTAAAATGGAACCTGCGTAGTTACCACCGCATTTTGTAAATCCGGTACCACCTTTTACTGCACGGACCAGCTCGTCCTCGACTAAGATCTTAACCGGGTTGATTCCCTCTGCATAATATGCGCCAACCGGACAGCAGATAATCATAAACTTATAAGCAGACGCCATATGTACGCCAAGTGCAGCTTCTGTTGCAAACATAAATGGACGGATGTAAAGAGATGTCTCAGGTTCTGACGGAACCCAGTCCTCTTCAACTTTTACCAGCGCTTTTACTGCTTCCACAAACATATCAACCGGGAACTCCGGCATGCAGAGTCTTGCATTGGAATTGATCATTCTCTTTGCGTTCATCTCCGGACGGAATAACTGGATCTTACCCTCTGCGGTACGGTATGCTTTCATGCCCTCAAATGTTTCCTGTGCATAGTGTAACGTTACACATGCAGGATCCATTGTGATCGGTCCTTCCGGAACGATTCTTGCATCTTTCCATCCATCTTCTTTTGTCCAGTCCATAACAAACATATAGTCTGTCATATATTTTCCGAATCCAAGATGTTTCTGATCCGGTTTCTCCTTTAAATGTTCTCTTTTTTCAAATCTGATATCCATAACATATGCCTCCGACTCTCTATCGTTTTTTTCTGACCCTCATTATGATACTTTCTTTTTTGAGTGTCAAGATTATTCCAAAGGCTTATATTCGCTATCACTTAAATTCATAATAATATTTATTTTTTATAATCATGCGTTATGATGCTGTCATAAAATCATCCCGTAATTTTTGCCTTTGAAATGTACTAGTTCTGCTCTGCAATTACCTTTTTTAAAGGAATCCAGATAACAAATGCAAGCACGCTTCCAATTGCCGCCGTAATAAGCTGTGTCACTGAAAATGTTGTCTGGAACACTGCCATCTTTGGAACCATTGCTTCCGGAAGCAGGGACGGAATCAGAACCAGTGCAATCACGACTCCCATAAATAATGCCTTTACAATGCTGCCGGCTGCCATACCTGCGATCAGACCTGCATTGCCTTTGATTTTCTTTGCAATCAGACTAACTGCAACTACAAGAATGATATTTCCGATCATAACGCATGGGATGATCGCCGGGATCGCTGACATGATCGGGCTTCCTGTAATCAGGAATGATGTGACCGGTGTGATCACAGATAAAATGATTCCACATGCCATTCCTGCACCCAGTGCCGCAATGATCAGACATGCATTGATGATCGGTCCTGTGATGTACACACTTGTGTTTTTAAAGAACTGGCTCACGATACAGATTGCCAGTAACACTGCTGTTGTTGTGATTTGTTTCGTTGTGATTCTCATAAATCCTCCTTTGTTTTGCGGAGCAAAATGCGACTGCCTTTGCAGGAGCAGAGGATTTTCCTCCTTTGTTTTGCGGAGCAAAATGCCTGCTATGCCGCCTTTGCATAGCATGTGCCCTTGCAGGAGCAATGCCCAACACATTGGGCAGGATTTTCCTCCTTTGTTTTGTACAATTTTCGCAACCATCATAGTACAACACTTATGAAAAGTCAATTTTCCGTACACGGCTCACTCTGCCCCCGCAAACAACCGCAATTTTCTCTTGTCATTTAAACCAGGGAATTTTATAATAAAACCAACATATAAATATTTCGTATAAATATAAGGAGATTACGTTATGCATACATTTCAACCTATGACAGCAGATATGATGGAATTTGATCCATTTACAAAAATTGGAAAAGAATGGGCGCTGCTCACCGCAGGTTCCAAAGACAAAGCAAACACCATGACCATAAGCTGGGGCGGTGTCGGCATCTTATGGGGCAAAAACGTTGCCTTTGTATTTGTCCGTGACTCAAGATACACCAAAGAACTGATCGACAAAAATGAATTCTTTTCTCTCAGCTTTTTATCTGAAAAATACCGTGATGCATTAAATTACTGTGGAAGTCACTCCGGCCGCGACGAAAACGATAAGATCTCAGCCGCCGGTTTAACCCTTACCTCCCGCCACAGCATTCCGTTCATCGATGAGGGAAATATGATCCTGCTGTGTGAGAAAATGTCCGCAACGCGACTGACTGAGGATTCCTTCCTGATGCCAGAGATTGCGCAAAAATGGTATGCAGATCATGATATGCACACGATGTATATTGCGGAGATCATTGATATTCTGGCAAGATAAGAAAAACAGGCAGGTGGGAGTTCATATACGAAAACTCCTGCCTGCCCGTTTTATGTTTTTCAGATATATAATCTCTTAATCATTTTTTGTTCCATACATTCTAAAATACTCATCCGCCTGCTGCATAGATATGTTTAATTTATCCTGCAATCTTTTTATAATACCCTTTTTCGGTATGTTCATTTCGAGACACATTTCTATCATTCCCTCTGCTTTGCCACGAACTTCTCCACGCGCTTCGCTCTCCGCAATTAATTCTTCAATCGCCTGACACATCTCTATCCCCTCCTTTTCCTCTGATATCTTAATTGGTGTCTTCGTGATGGTTTTTATAACTCTGGCTGCATTCATTTCTATACTTTTATGGGTATCTGTCCTCAAAAAATCCAGCAGTTTTTCTTTATTATTAGAGTACTTGATATATCCCATAACCTCTCTCATACTTGTTGAAAATTTGTTCAGTTCTTCTTCCGTAAGTTTTGCCGGATCGATCAGGTGTATCCTGTAGTTCTCCACATAACTTAAAATTTCCATATCCCTTATCGGCATCATTTCATGTAAAGATAACGGTCCGTCCCATTCCTCTGCCCCAAAATGAATCACAAGTGTGATAACTGGTTTAATGTGATCTTCCTTAAAAAATCCCGATAAATATTCTCCACCGGTTTTTCCTGAATAATCTTTTTGGCTCCGTCGGTGCCCTGCCGCTATATCTGACACTTGTTTTCCATATTGTAAGGCATCATAGATAGCGTTTCTGACCGGCATTGCATAATGGACATCTGTCTGATTCTCAACCCCTAATAAAACATACGACATCTTTTCATCCTGTTTGATGACTGCTGCTTTTAAAACATCACGGTATTTTTGCAGTGCATCTTTTTTACCCACTGCCGATGTAGCAGTGTCAACCTCTGTAAGTCCTGCCGGATCGATCACCTTTTTTCCACCATAGATAAGATAATTAAACGCATCTGCAAATATAGCATTCTCCCGCATATACTCTTTTGTTACAATATCAACCGTCCCCATTCATTTCTCCTCCTTTGTTTAATCCGGGAGCAATTCGTGGTTTTCAAGAATTCTCCCTGCTTATATGTGTGAATGATAAAAGCATTGGAAATTCTTAAGTTGAATGTATAACTTTTTATACATTTTTCACTATGATAAAAGAATGGTCTATAACCATGTAGATGATTTCAGAATATCATGCTTTGTCTGGATTTTAGCATACTGTTCTTATAATGTCATTAAAAAGCCGATATTCCAATGATATTTGTAAGTTTTGCACAAAAAATCCAGTGTATAAAAACAGATATAACATACACACACCTTGCTTTTTCCCAAAATCAATGCTACAATATTTTTTGAGTTTTGTTCTAAAAAGTAAATATATGGAGGATTATTTATGAGCCCAGTTACTATCGTATTACTGGTTATCTTAGCCGTCTTAATCATCGGACTTGTTGTCCTTTATTTTCTCGGGAAGAAAGCACAGAAAAAGAAAGCCGAACAGGATGAACAGCTTGCCGCTGCCGCACAGACCGTATCCATGCTGATCATAGATAAGAAGCGAATGCGCATTACCGAATCCGGTCTTCCGCAGGTTGTGATCGACCAGACACCGAAGATGATGCGCCGTACCAAACTTCCAATCGTAAAGGCAAAGGTTGGACCAAAAGTAATGTCTTTGATCGCCGATGAATCCGTGTTTGATTACATACCGATCAAGAAAGAAGTAAAAGCTACCGTAAGTGGTATTTATATCACAAAGGTTACCGGTGTACGCGGACCTCTTGAGAAACCGGAAGGTAAAAAGAGCTGGAGAACCAAATTAAAAGAAAAAGCTGTCCGTGCAAATAAGGAGCTCGAAAAAGAAAAAACTGAACTTGAAAAAGAGAAAAGCAAGAAAAAGAAAAAGAAAAAATAAATGATAAAACCTGAAAATACCGCAGATGTGAAGATCGCATTTGCGGTATTTTTTATCAGTTCAATTTTTTATATCATTCATACTGCATCTATTTATGCACTCTGTTTCTGCTGTCCCATTACGCTACAGCACCCAGCCTGCTGCCTGCATCTGTGTTTCTACCATATGATGATAGATTCCCTGTTTTTGGAACAACTCATCCGGTGTTCCTTCCTCTGCAACTACACCGTCTTTTAACACGACGATCTTGTCTGCATTTGCAACTGTACGCATCCTGTGTGCGATGATAAGTACTGTCTTATTCTGGATCAGTCTTGATAATGCTTCCTGGATCAGCGTTTCATTATCCACATCCAGTGATGCCGTAGCCTCATCCAGTAAAATAACCGGTGCATTCTTTAAAAATGCCCTTGCGATCGAGATTCTCTGACGTTCTCCACCGGAAAGTTCCGAACCATTTTCACCGATCATGGTTTTCCATCCATCCGGCAGTTTTTCTGCAAACTCATCACAATGTGCTAACTTTGCGGCGGCAATGACTTCCTCATCCGTCGCATCCTGTCTGCCGATACGGATATTTTCCATGATCGTATTGTTAAAAAGTGTAACATCCTGAAATACGATGGAATACAACGACATCAGTGTTTCCGGATCGATCTTAGAGATATCCATACCGCCTACTGTGATCTTTCCTTTTTCAATATCCCAGAATCTCGCAGCCAGTCTTGATACCGTCGTTTTTCCGCCACCGGACGGTCCGATCAGTGCTGTTACCTCTCCCTGTTTTGCTGTAAATGTGACATCCTCTAAGACAGCTTCTTTTTTATCATATGAGAACCCCACATGGGAAAATACAATATCATATCCGTCATGATCGAGTTTTGTGCTTCCCGTCTGGATCTCATGGGATAAAATCTCATCCAGACGCTCACTCTGTATATTTGCATTGATCATCGCAGCTAAATTCTGCAGGGAAATCTGCATTGGATCATAAATTCTCGATACAACCAGTAAAAACATGAAAAATGTCAAAACGTCAATGCTCCCCTTTGCAAGAAGTACACCTCCCGTCAGGGCAACTGTTGCAATCCCAAGTTTTAATATCATCTGGGCACTTGCCACAAATACAGCCATTCCGAGCTCTGTCACAATCGCATGTTTTTCAACTGCTCTGATCTTTCTGTCGAGTCCTTTCATATATTCGCTCTGCGCATTATTTGCCTTAAGATCACGGACTGTCTCAAGTCCTTCCTGAATCCCATCGGCACATTCCATTTTCAGTTTCATCTGTTTTCTGCTCAGGCCGTTTTGAACCTTCCCGGAACATCCAACGATCAGGAAGGAAACAGGAAGTACCCAGAGTGCTGCAAGTGCCATTCTCCAGTCAAAGAAAAAGAGACTTAATGCCACAAGTGCCGTGGAAATACATGCTCCGATCAGCTCCGGAATCACATGGGAGGAAACCGTCTCCATGGTTGCACAGTCTGCCATGATCGTACTAGTCAGATCCGAAAGATCTTTTTTCCCGAAAAAAGAAAGTGGAATTTTTCTTAATTTTTCCGCAAGAGTGATACGTCTCACACCGCTCTCCACATAAGTTGCAAAAAAAGTTGCATTGTACTGGATATAGGTAGTAGCTGCGATCAATGCCAGACTAATGATACAGCCTGCAATATAAAAACTGCCTCTTCCACTTAATGTTCCCTCCATATAGTCCTTTACCAGAAAATAAAGCATCCCCACCGGAAACATCAGGACAATATCTGATATCGTGACAGAAATAAATGCTTTTATCATATCCTTTGCACCCTGATCTGAAAGTGCGTATTTATGTTGTATTTTTTCTTTGAATGACATGTTTTATTCCCCCACTTTCCAACGAACAGATTTATTGTATTCGTTCCACATATGCGCATACAGCCCCGTCATCTCTGTCAGTTCTTTATGTGTTCCTGACTCAACGATCTCTCCATCTTTTAACACACAGATCCGGTCGGCATCCACAACCGAAGATAAACGGTGTGCGATCATGATCACTGTTTTTCCTTCAGATAATTTTGAAAATGCCTGCTGTACTTTCGCTTCATTATCCGGATCAGCAAATGCAGTTGCCTCATCTAAGATCAGAACCGGCGCATTTTTTAACATTGCCCTTGCAATCGAAAGCCGCTGTGCCTCACCACCGGATACATAAGTTCCTTTTGCCCCGATCACAGTGTCAATTCCATCCGGAAGTTTCCCGATAATATCCTCACACTGTGCATTTTTCAAGGCTTCCATAACTTCCTCTCTTGTCGCATCTTTCCTGCCTATGCGTACATTGTCATAAATGGACATTTTCAAAAGTTTACTATCCTGGAATACAAATGATACCATGTTCATAAGCTGTTCCGACGGAATGTCCCTTACATTTACGCCGCCGATTTTGATCTGTCCCTCTGTCGTGTCAAAGAATCGCGCGATCAGGCTTGCAAGCGTTGATTTTCCACCACCGGACGGTCCGACAAACGCAACGTGTTCGCCCTCTCTGATTTCCAGGTTGATGTTATGTAAGGCATTTTTTGCGGCATCCTCATAGCGGAAAGATACGTGGTCAAACGTAATCGACATATCTTTTGGAGCTGCTTTTTCTGCTGCTTCTGCCAGTGGTTTCTTTTCTAAAATACCATCGATCCGCTTTAACGCATCCTCTACGATCATCTGATTTTCACTTGCGTACATGATCTTATTTAATGTAACCGTAATGATCGGTGTGATGATAATATAAAACAGCAGATTTAATAAAAACGTGTCATTTTCTCCGCCCCTGCTGACCACATAAAAAGTAACTGCAATCAAAACAGCAAATGCTGCGTTGATGATCATGGTATAAAACGTCATCGGAAGTCTCAGTTCTTTTGTATAAGCGATCGTCCATTTCTCGTACTTTTCGATGGAATACTGGAATCGTTTGAACGAAAATACCGTCTGACCAAATGTCTTTACGACCGGAATGCCACGGACATATTCAACTGCCTCACTCGACATTTCTTCGAGCGCATTCTGATACTCTGTCATTTTATCCTTCATCCGCTGCCCGGTCATGCTTCCCATAATTAAAAATGCCGCTGCCACCGGGATCAGACTCAACAGTCCAAGCCTCCAGTCAAACATCAGAAGCAGTACTAAAAGTCCCACCGGCGTTGCGATCGCGCCTGCCTGATCTGGCAGCTGGTGTGCAAGATATGTCTCTGTTGCCTCACTTGACTCGTTAACGATCTTGCGGAACTTACCACTTCCGTCACTGTCCATAAATCCCATTGGCAGTGTCATAATATGGTGCATCAACTGTGAACGGATATTCGCCTGCACATGAAATGCTGACAAATGGGAACACATCAGCCCGCAAATGTAAAGCGCCATCGATAAAATTGCAAATCCTACTGCATGCCATCCATAATCTGCAATATTTCCTGCATTTTCATAATGAGGCGCCACCTCTAAAACTTCTTTTATCACTTTCCAGATATAATAAAACGGCACCAGTGCAATCCATGCACTGACCACAGAAAATATCCACGACAGGATCGTCAGATATTTATAATTCCCGGCATATTCAAAAAGCCTTGCCAAAGAACTTTGTTTTTTTAACTTCGCATCACTTTCCATCTCAAAGACTCCCTTTCCATTTTTAGTTCTTGTTATACAGCACTACTTTAAATTAGTTTTCGCTAACCAATGATTTTTTTAGAAGGCTGTCATCCTGTTACCAGAAATGTACAGCCCATCTCTTATTCCCATTTCAGAATTGCATTCCAGCCTCCATAATGGTATTTTTCCAGCATATCCATATAACGGAGTGCCTTCTCCTTCGTCATTTTATGGCGTACCACCTCAAACATACTCTCAAATAATGCCCTCGTCATGATATGGATAAAATCCTCGGTGATCACCTCGCCATCTTCCGTCCGGTAATGAATGACGTCCATATACTTATAAGTATATTCTGTCTCGATCTCGACAAGCCGTTCCACAAAATCCTGAAACTTTGTTCCGTAGGAAGCATCCAGCAAAAGCTCAAACACTTCAAAATTGTCATAAATATAATCGATCATCTCCACCATGCCGGATGACACATAATGCTTCATCTCTTTCGGCTGCTGTTCTTCCTCAAGCCCGTGAAATGTCTCCTGTATATGCAGAAATCTCTGCACCAGATGATCTGCTGCCGGTTCTACGATTGCAGAAAATAATCCTTCTTTATCTTGAAACCTTGAATAGATCGATCCGGTTGTCGTCCCTGCCTTTGCCGCGATCGTCCGCAGGGATGCATCGGAATAACCTTTTTGTAAAAATTCTTCCTTTGCACAGGCTATGATTTTCTCTGAAACTCCTTCTACTGGTTTTGTCACTGGTTCCTCCACTCATTTATAACAGCGTTATATAACACTGTTATAAATATAAACATTTCTTTTTTATTTGTCAATATGTGAATCCTATTCCTATTTAAAATACAACAAAAAAAGCATGCTCTGCAATTCTTTTGAATCGTAAAACATGCTTTTTATATGTGCTTATTTTGTTTTTCACATACTACTTTTTATGCTTTCGCTTCCCCTTCCGGGAAAATGATCTTATTTACAAAGAAAAATACGACCATTGAAACTCCACCGTTTAATACGGTTGTTCCGATATTGTAGAGCCAGTCCGGCACGAACATACCGGCTACTGCTACCCAGATACAGTTAATGGAGTTTACAATACAGGTCACGATACAGAATGCGATCAGATACCAGAATGCCTGATACCAGATATTTCCCTTACTCCGGAATACGAAGGTTCTCTGGATCGGGAAATTGATGCATTCTCCGATCACCATGGCAACCATGTATGCACAGAAATATGGAAGTCCACCGTGTGCGGCATCATAACCGATAATGTTCCATTTAAATGTCTCTCCAAATAAAGTGATGTCGATTCCCGGGAATCCAAAATCAACATTTGGAAGTCCGGCAAATGCAAGCGGCAGAAACAGTAACATCAGATATTTGAATACCGTGATCAGGTTACTTACGATCACGAACAGACCGCCCTCCCGGACCCATTTGGAGGCTCCGGGATGTTTGTCTGCAAAGTTCTGCCATAGATTTTTTATACTACTCATTGTACACTTTCACCTCTATGTATTACTTCTGCAAAATCTTTTACTGTGCTGCTGTTTCGCTTACGGTCTGTACCGGTTCTTCTGCTGCGTCTTTTTTATATTTTTTGATCGTAAGAACCTCTAAGAAGATCACCAGTGCCCCAAGAATAATATCGATCACGATCGCCAGGATCTGCCAGTTCATCAGACCTGTCTTTAAGTTTTCCGGATCATATGCACGACTGTTTACAACTGTGTACATGATGTTTTTGGATGCCTGACGCATTGCTTTTACACCTGTTGCACTTGTGGTATCTGTCACATGGTTGGTTTCCGTATCATATGCAACCAACATACAGTCTGTACCGCCACGGATACCCATATCAGAATCCATGTATCCGTAAACACCAAAGTAATCGGTTAATACAAATCCACGGAAGCCCCACTCATCACGAAGTACGGTTGTCTGTAACGGGTAGGTTCCGCCTGCCCACTGTGTACCGATATAGTTGAAGGAGGACATGACTGCCTTTGCTCCACCTTCTTTTACTGCGATCTCAAAAGGTTTTAAGTAAATTTCACGAATTGCCTGCTCATTTGACCATGTACAGAGCATTCCGGTACGGTTTGTTTCCTGATCATTTAAAGCAAAATGTTTGATATATGCGTAAACACCATATTTTTCAGCACCGATCACTGCGTTTGCAGCCATTTTTCCTGAGAGAACTCCATCTTCCGAATAATACTCGAAGTCACGTCCTGCGAATGCATTTCTGTGTGTATTCATCGCTGGTGCATACCATCCGGATACTTCCATTTCGTCTGCCATCTTACCGATGCTCTCACCGAAGGAAAGTGCAAGGTCTTTGTTCCAGGTATTTGCGATCATAACTGCGGATGGGAATCCAATGGAGCCTGTTCCTGTAAAGTTGTTGTTGATAGATGCAGGTCCGTCACAGTCAACGGTCATAACTTTTCCTACACTTGATGCTGCAGATGTCTGATATCCGCCAAGTGCGATCATTGTATCCATATCGGAAACTGTCAGCTGGTCAAGCAGTGTATCCCATTTTTCATCATCATAGGAAAGACCACGCATATCAGCAAGTGTCATTCCATTTTTCGCGCCTGTTGCCGGCATTTCATCCGAATCATTGTTGTAATTGTTTGGATCATAATTGCTGTTATTTAAGAACTCAGCTTTCTCATCCTCTGCTAATGTAAAGTTTGAAGGAGCTGCTGTTGCTTTTGCATAGTTTGCAAATCCGTCTGCCCTTGAAAGATATGTTACATCTCCTTGTGCATATGCAAACTGATTTGTTGCAGCTACATCATCGGTAGAACGTGCATTATTCTCATCATATACAACGGTATCTGCAACACTTACGGTCTGTGATGCGATCGTATTGTGTGAATCAGAGTTGATAGAAATCTCATAGTCACCAGCCTCTAATACATAGCATCCATTACCATATGTATCATAGGAAGCCATATCTTCTTCTGAGAAACTTACATTGATTGTCTGGGATTCACCCGGCTGTAACACATCTGTTTTTGCAAAATCGATCAGATTTGCAGATGCTTTTTCAATTCCACCGTTTGTATATGGCGGATTGTAATATACCTCTACCACATCTTTTCCTGCGGCAGTTCCGTTGTTTGTTACGGTAACGTCAAAGGATACTTTACCGTCTGCTACGGTAACATCTCCCATCTTCTGTTCAAAATCTGTATAAGAAAGTCCATATCCAAATGGGAACTGAACCGTCTTATCATAATCAATGAGTCCTTCCACTGCTGCTGTCTCATAGAAACGATAGCCAACATAAATGCCTTCTACATAGTTGACAAAAGATGGAATTGTTGCTTCTTCTTCGCCTGTTCCGAAGTTTTTGGATGTAGCGGCAAACTCATCCATATTGTCATACAGGAAGTTTCCAAAGTTGTTATAAGTCGGTGTTGCTGTCAGATCATATACAAATGTATCGCTGGTTTTTCCGGATGGATTTACCGTACCGGCTACGACTGCGCCAAGAGACTCAAATCCGGACTGACCTGTTCCAGGACACCAGATTGCACCCTTGATCTGTTTATAATCATTTAAGAATCCAAGTTCCATGGTGTTTGCACCGTTATATACAACAACGACATTGTCAAAGTTGGCACAAACAAGGTCTAACATATCTTTTTCTGTCTGGCTTAACTGTAAATAATGTTCACCAGCTTCAAAATCTTTGTAATTTTCAGAGTTATCTGTGTAAGTTACTTTGCTTACATCAGTTGGAAGGTCTGCTCCCTCACCACCAACACGGGTAATTACTACCATTGCTGTATCCGAAAACTCTTTTGCATTGTTGATCAGCTCATCGCTGTAAGAATCTGCTGTAGGCTCCGGCAATGTCCAGTCCTGCGCCCACATACCAACTTCCGGTCTGTCCTCACGGTACGCTTTGTAGAAATCGGTCAGTTCTGTATTGATCTTGTATCCGGCATCCTCAAGACCACCAAGAAGTGTTGTTGTCTCATATGCGTCGGATAATGCTCCTGATCCTGTACCACCGTAGCAAGGATTGGTAGATGCCCATCCAAACACGTTGATATTCTGTGTATTTGTAAGTGGAAGGATATTGTCCTCATTTTTCAATAATACAATACCTTCGTCCGCGATATCCTCACAGAGTGCTGTTGCCTCATTTGAGGTCTCCTCTGTGATCGTACCATTTCCCATTGCAAGTGAGATCATACTTGACATCGGGATAAAGCAGATCAGATTGATAATCACAACTGCTGCCATAAGGAATGCAATCCATGCTTCCTTTCTCACCAGTTTCTTTACCGGTTTCTTCAATTTCATGCATGCCACAGTTACAATAATTGCGAGCGCTAATGCAATACCCAGCGCAATCAGGTATGGCTTACAGGAATTGAGAACGTTGATCACGTCATCCATGTTAATTGCTAACATTTCTAAATCCTCCCTTGTTTTCTTTATCCGTTTCGGATCTTGTAACTGTATCCTACCACATCACACATTCTTTGGTAAAAATCTTCACAATCTGCACTTTTTTCGCATAAACTGTTTTGCATGTTGGAAGTTTTAGACAAAAGAAATGCCATTGTTTTATGCATTGTGCATAAAACATGGCATTTACTATCATCTTAAATACAATTCTAAATTATTTTCCGATCAATACTTTCTTTCCCTCAAAAGCAAATCCGTAGTGTCTGATCTTCTCTTTTTGGATTCCTGCTGCAGTCAGTCCGGCGTCATAATTTTTTCCCTGATCTGTTTTAAAGCGGACTGCACCGTATCTTCTAATGATTCTTCTTCATCTGCCTCATGGACTTTAAATTCCATTACGATCGCATCGTTTTTCCGGTCATGAGGAACCAGCATGATATCATATCTGCCGTAACCGCTTTCCCTGTTTGACCGCACATCATAAGAATCCCGCAGTTCCACTAAAAGTCCCAATACAAATCCGTGATAAAAACGCTCCGGCTGCGATCTTTTCGATGGATGGTTTCCGGTATCAAAGCTGCTGAAAGTTGTGAGTGCAATGTCGTTCATATAAATATTCATCTCTTTTAAGTTCCCTTTTAATAATGCCTCTATGAACTCATTATAGTTCGACATGGAATCATCAAACCATCCTTTAAACATGTTCGAAAACATACTGTAAGTTTCCAGATTCGTGATACGAAGATGATACCACGGCTCTAACAGCATACCTCGGTATTCCACCTCTTCTGCTTTCATTCAGATACGCATGCTGCATATATGTTTCTTCAATAATATTTTTTATTTTTCGTACGGCATCCTCATAATTTGTCTGTTTCACATCCGCAAAACTTAAAAAGATGACCGGATAAAATCAGACTTATCTACAAAAAAATAATTGCCTTCCCGCAATGCTGCAAAATTCTGTTTTCCAATACTGATATGCGGTAACATATCTTTCATTCCCCCAGTTCAGTTTTAAAATTATATTCTCTTTTCCAATTATAAAAAACCGGACTCTTTTCTTCAAGGGATATCTGTCTTAAACAATGTTACAATTCACAGTTTAGTTCTGATGTCCTGCTGACAATGCTCCATCTACCGGAATGGCTGCACAGACTACTTTCATTCCGTTTTCACCAAAAATTTCTGCAATTGACTCCCCAATACCTCTGCTTGCACCTGTTACAATTGCTACTTTTCCTTCTACACTTGAAAAATTCACTTTACTCAAATCCTTCCTTTTGATGCTATTTATGCCGACACCCTGTGTTCTTCTTTTAACCATTCTACTTCGTCATAAATTGTATCAGCAAATGGTCTTGTCTGATACCCCAGTTCTTTCTTTGCCTTGCTACTATCATATGCATTATTTCGTACTAAGTTGTATAGCATTAATTCTGTTATCAATGGGGCCTTGTTTGTTAGTCTTCCAATTGTCTCACTTACTTTTACAATAATCCTTGTTAATGGCATTGGAAGAATTATTTTCGTCATTTTCACACCACTTGCATGACTGATATAAGCAAACATATCTTTCATCCAAACCACATCATTGCCCAATATATAGCCTTCTCCAATTCTCCCCTTATCTACCGCAGCAATTGTTCCTGCAGCCAAATCTCTTACATCTACTGAATTGAATGACCCCGGAAATCCTACCTTATTTCCCCCATTACAATACTGTTCAATAAAAGTCGATACCGGTCCACCAGCGTAATCATTTGGTCCACATATACCTGTAGGATATACTACGCACGCCTTTAATCCTTTTTCTTTTACTGCATCAAATACTAACTGTGTTGCCATAGCTTTTGTTTTTCCGTAATATCCAACTATTTTATCCAGGTCAAATTTTTCCGGTTCTCTCATAAATTCCCCGTGCGGAAGCTCTGCCACGGTTCCTGTCGAACTTACATATACAAGTTTTTCCACGTTTTTTTCCAAACAAAAATCAATAATATTTTGGGTTCCCTCAACATTAACCCGATATACCAGTTCACTGGGTTCTTCCTTTAAATACACAATACTTGCACAGTGAATACAAACAAGTTGTTCCTTTTCCACATCAAAAAAATTTTCCAAAGAAGTCTTATCTGTCAAGTCACCATACACGATTTCTACTCCTTCCGGAATGTGCTTGACAGCCTTATCCCCCTTCAACACAAGTCCTCGCACCCGGCATCCTTTTTCAACTAACTGCCTGGCAATATTATTCCCAAGAAAACCAGCCGCACCTGTCAATAAATAGATTCTGCTATCCTCCATCCTGATATTCCTCCTTCTTTTCCTGTTCTTTGCATACCTTAACAAAGGAAGATAAACGCAGTATAAACTTTTTCAAATTAATTTTAAAAATATAGTGACAGTGGTTCCCTTTCCCAATGTACTTTCCACCCATATGGTTCCCCCGCTAAGCTCCACAATGCGTTTAACTATTGGCAATCCCATACCAAATCCACTGGTTTCGTGGGACGCATCCCCCTGATAATAACGTTCAAACAAATGCTGCTTTGTCTGCTCATCCATCCCCTGCCCCTCATCTCTCACAGTAATCCATAGATCATCCTGTGTTACCTTTCCTTCTACAAAGACAAGGTTTCCTTCTGATGAATATTTTCTGGCATTGTCCAATAAATTTACCCAGACCTCTTTCATTAATTCCTCATTGCCATAGAATTTCATTTCTGGCAGCTCAGCTTCAAGCTGAATATTTTTTTCTTCAAAAGATGGCATCAGTAATATCGCGCAGTCACGGATTTGAGAATCAAGCCGGAACTCTTCTTTTTTCCGAAGTACTTCCATATGATCCAGTTTTGATAACAACAGCGTATTTTGCGATAACTGTGCCAGTCTCCCAGCTTCCTCCGCCATGACATTCAGATATTCTTTTTCCTCTTCTCTTGTAATTTCATTATGCTGCAGATATTCTGCCATTCCCTTTATTGAGTGAATCGGTGTCTTAAATTCATGCGAAAAATCCTTCATAAATTGTTTCTGCTGCTCATCTGCATTTTTTAATTCTCTTACCATCTGGTTAAAATTCTCATATATGACTTTATATTCACCAGAATTTTCTATGGGAATCTCCACATCTAACTTTCCGTTTGCCACATCCTCCATTCCATTTAAAAGTTTTTCCATCCTGTGGTACAGCATAACTGAAATTACCGCAATCACTGCTCCACATAAAGATCCCATAATCTGATAAATTGCCACACTCCAGACGAACACATTGTCACTTGCATGACCGTAATAATAAAACCTGATTGCCATCGTAAGCAGATACGATACAACGGAAAAAAAAGTAACAATAAAAGCTAATACGATTGCCCAGCGAATGGTTCCTATTTTCTTGTTTCTTTTTGCCCCGTTACTCATTCAGTTTCCCTCTATAACCCAATCCACGAATCGTAACAATTTCAAATTCATTCCAGTCTGCAAATTTCTTTCTCAGACGGTTGATATGTGTTCTTACCGTTGTCTCATCTGAATTTGAATCATATCCCCAGATATTGTCTAAAATCTGGGATACCGTAAAAATTTTATTTGGATATGAAAGCAGTTTAAACAGTAATTCAAATTCCTTTTTCGGCAATGTTATCTTCTCTTCCCCTCTTACTACCATGTTGAAATCCTCACTGATTACCACATCTCCAATAATAATCTGTTTTTCATTGCTTATCTTTGCCCTCCGGAGCAATGCCCTGATCCGCCACTGTAATTCCTCATAGTTCACGGGTTTCGTCATATAATCATCAATTCCAATAGCAAATCCCATTTTTTTGTCCTGCCATTCTTTTTTTGCTGTTAAAAGAAGAACCGGTGTGTTCTTATCCATCATCCGAAACTGCTCCACAAATTCATAGCCATTCATTTTTGGCATCATAACATCTGCAATGATCAGATCTACTGACTGATGCTTTAACAGTTCCATTGCCTCCATTCCATCCGATGCTTCTACTACCTGATATTCGTTTCTCAAATGCAGTTTTGTCACCAGTCTTGCGCTGCTGTCATCTTCAATAATTAATACCTTCACCATATATTTCTCCTGTAAAGCAAAACTTGGCATCAGAAATATCTGATACCAAGTCTCCCATTCCGTTATTTTGTCATTTACAATGAATATCTTCCTGAATCTAACACTTCTCTTCTTCCATCGGGTAAAATCACCTCTGCATGCGTATTTGACGGGATTTCAAACTCATATGTGACTTTGTCCCCATCATATTTCCAGCCGCTTTCAATTCTGCCATATGGCGACTGATAGGAAGCCTTCGCATAGCCAAGGACTTTATCGGGATGCGGACAGATTCTGATTTTTCCATCTGAAACCTGTATTCCGCATACGGCATCCAGGATCCATCCACATATTGCGCCATAAGAATAATGGTTTAACGATGCCTTTACCTCGCCCTTTTCATTAATACCATCCCATGTTTCCCAGATCGTTGTAGCTCCTTTTTTCACCTCATAAAGCCAGCCCGGTCTTGTATCCTGCAGCAACAGCTTATATGCAGTATCCTCATATCCGTAATCACACAGTACCCTTGTCAGATTCGGGGTAGATAAAAATCCGGTATTTAAATGATATCCACATTTTTTTACCAGTTCATTCAGATCGGCTGCTGCCTGCCTTGCTTCATCCCCATCTAAAAGTCCAAACGCAAGTGCCCTCACATAATCAGCCTGTCTGTCTGAAGAGATCTTTCCATCCTCTGTTGCTATAAAACGCCATGCCTTCTTTGCCATCTCTGCGGTTTTACTGTAATAAGCAGCGTCATCTTCTTTTCCGAGAATCGCTGCGATCTCTGCTAACATCCGCCCTGAGTATGCAAAAAATGCTGTGGCAACTTTGCCCTGTGGTGTGCGCATAGCGGAAGTACTTTCCACATCAGGCTCACACCACTCACCATAATCAACTCCTGTTTCTATCGTATATCTGCGGTATGGATTTCTCTTAAATCTTTTTACAGGGTTCACTGGACGCTTTTTTGCACGCTCTTCGAGAAATACATACCATTTCTTCATCATCTCATAATTTTCGGATAAAATCCTTGCATCACCATACCGCCTGTACATCTCATATGGAACAATGATACATGCGTCCCCCCAGCCTACGGAACCGGCAAGAAGCCCCGAGAAGAATGACGGATTGTTATTCTTCGGTGCAATATTTGCAATTTTTCCATCATCAAACTGGGATACTCTGCACTCTGCGAGCCATTTTCTCATTACCGGGTAAGCATCCATAAGGTACAGTCCTGTATGGGCAAATACTCCCATATCCCCGGTCCAGGCTGCCCGCTCTCTCGTAGGACAGTCGGTAGGGACATCACAAAAGTTCGATTTCTGGCTCCAGATACTGTTTTGCACCAATCTGTTAATATCGTCATTTCCACACTCAAAAATTGTCAGTGTATCCATCTTTGAATATACTGCAATTGCAGTAAATGATGCATCTGAGAGGTCAATCACTGTATCAGCCTTTGCATATCTGAACCCCCATATAGAGAACTTTGTCTTATAGTGATTTTCTCCCTCTGCACATGTATACACAACCTGCTGTTTCGTGCCACCTTCTTTATGACGTTTTCTGTCCTGAAAATTTTCCTGCGTGAAATTGCCATTCTCATCTAAAGTCTCTCCATGTGTCAGGACAATTGTATCTCCTTCATGGGCATTCAGTGTAAACTCCACATATCCTGCAAGATTCTGTCCAAAATCTATAACCGTCTCTCCATTTGGCGTCGTTATAATCTTTCCCTTAAAATACTCCATTTCACATACAGGAACACAATCAGAACATATCAACTGATCAAAAGAAAAATCCTCCATCTTTACCTCATGGTACTCTGACACCTCAGCCAGTCTTGCATCCACAATTTCCCCCTGCTGCATATCATTTTGACGTATGGCACCATTTTGTGAAGCCTCCCATGTTTCATCCGAAACACATACAGCCCTGCCATCTGCCTCAAGCTGAAACAGCAGGGCAATATCTGTACCATAAATATTCCTGTCTCCATCTACTCCAGAGACACTTCTGTACCAGCCATCACCAAGAATCACTTCTACTTCATTTCTGCCCTCACATAAAAGTCCTGACACATTATAGGTCTGGTATGCAAGTCTCTTATCATAATTATAGCTGCCTGGTGCAAGCACAAAATCCCCTGCTCTTTTTCCGTTAATCCAGACTTCATATAAACCATGGGCAGTTACATACAATCTTACACTTTTATTTAGGATTTTTTCATCACATTGAAAATGTGTTCTCAGATAGCTGGCTGGCTTATGTGCCTCCGGATTACATTCAGACTCTGGATTTATCCATTTTGCCATCCAGTCAGACTTATCTAACAACCCCATTTCAAAAAAGGCTTCCTCACTCCACTCACCAGCTTCATCCCTTTCGTCCCATAGTCGTATTTTCCAGGATATACGCTGTCTGCTTTTCAGCTCCAACGGACAATACGTATGCATACTGTCCGACTTTACCCGGCTACTGTCCCAAACCACACAATTTTCATCCATAGCCACGATCTGATATGCGGTCTGTCTCCTGCCATCTTCACAGTTCCATGACAGATACGGCTCCTTACTATCAATTCCTATGGGATTTATCATATGTTCTGTTCTTAAATTAATTGCCCGCATAATTTTTCCTCTGGTATATTTAAACTGTTCCAACGTGTTCACTCATAAATTTTGCAGATGCCTCAAATGATTTTACCGGCGACTTATCTATCCAGTTTTTGTGGCTTTCCAGCACGACCGCTTCCACACCTGCCGATAATGCCTGCCCGCATAACGCTTCAAGATTCATGTTGCCATATCCCAGTTCGCAGCTGTCTGACTTAAGAATCGGTGTCATCATTGGCTTTGTAAGCTTTGTGCCCCTGTCATTAATATGGTACAGCTTCATTCTGCTGCCCAGCATTTTCATAACATCCAGTGCGCACACACCAGCCTCTGTCGGCCAGTAAGAGTCAAACTCAAAACCTACATATTCTGGATCTGTATTTGAGATAATATATTCATACGCATTCTGTCTGCCATCCACTTTTTGAAATTCGTAATTATGATTGTGATATAAGAGATTTATACCCTCTGCTTTCAGTTTTTTTCCAGCTTCATTGAGCCTTTTACACAGGTCTGTAACCTGCGTCTTATCGCGATAATCAAAGCGGTACATTCCTGTAATAACAACATTGGTGGTATTGTATTTTTCTGCTTCCCTCACTGTCTTGGCAAGTTCTTTTTCTATACCACCTAAATCCTTATGCAGACTGACAACAGAAAGTCCTGCCTCCTTCACCAGCTTTGCCCAGTCAAGATTGCCTCCTTTTCCTGTAGGCATGCCCGCAGCCATCGTGAGCATCCGCACCATAAATGGGGTAGGATTAACCATAAAGCTGTTTAGTTCGATTCCATTATATCCGGCATTTACCATCGCCTGCAGTGTCTCTTTTGCCTTTGCTTCACTGCCTGTCACTGTTCCAAGCATAATCTGTTGTACTGCTTTGATCGCCATGAATTTTCTCCCTGTTTTTCTTATCTTACAAATTTTCTACAAACTGAAGTTTTTCCTTCCGTAATTCCATTTTCATTAAATGTATCCACTCTTACATAGTAAGATTCTCCGTCAACAAGAGCTCCTATTCTCTTTTTCGTGTCATATGTGAGATAGCTGTGATACAGCTTATCTGGTTTAAGTCCCCAGAGAATATTGTATCCTGTCGTCCCATCCGCTTCATCCTTCTCCTGTGAATCAATCACAATCTCCATGTCTATTCCGGAAATTCTTTCGACTTCGTATGAGACTTGTTCCGGTAAGCTGCCTTTACCTTTACCAAACACTCTCAAACCACTGACACATGGCTTTTGACCGTAAGGTACTTTCATATCAGACAACCTTATGTAGCGAACCTCGATGCCGTTCTCATATACTAAAAAGTCATGGCTTAAATCCGTATCTGCTTTTGTCTTATCTTCTAATACAAAGAAATTTTCCCCATCCACAGAACCCTCTAAAAGGTACTGGGTAGCAATATCTGCTTCCTCAATATATCTTGCCTGCGTTGTTCCTCTAATCTGACCAGGAACAGGAATATTTATTTCATCATCTGCAAAATTAATCTGAATCGCATGCACATCCATAGCTTTTCCCAAATCCATCATCAGCCATTCTTTTCTATCGGACGATGAAGCCTGCCACCAGTTCTGCACATTTTCATTGCAGGCAAGTTCTGGCGATTTTCCTTCTGTATAGGATGACGCTGTCATTTTCTTACCATAAGATAACAGCATCCACTCTGGGTTTTCCCATATATCATTTTCTTTATTATCTGATACATGAACCGGCCAGTCCCCATACCTCTGATTACAGCACAGTTCACCTTCCTCATCATATGCAGCCTTCCAAATACCAACTCTTCTCTCAAAATCATGGTTTACGCTGATTCGCATTGTTGCAGTGTGCCACAGATTCCCCTTATAATCCTCCATTGTCGAGCCATGACCAGCCCCTGGCATAAATCCACCTGGATGATAGGAATATGGATTGTTTTTTGCCGGTGTGAATGGTCCTAATGGCTTGTCTGAGACATATACTCCATCTCCGTATGTATTATATTGTGTACCTGCAAAGGCATACTGCAGATAATATCTGCCGTCATGTTTATCCATCCAGGCACCCTCAATATAAGGTTTATCTGTGAACATTCCCCTGATCATCGGGATATACATTTGCGGGATCTGCTCCACAGGTGTCCCCTGGGATTTCATGAAATTGTCAAAACAGGCGTCCACCTCTTCCTTTGAGCGTGGCAGCTTACCGTTATCATCACCAATCCGCTCATATCCATATTTATAAGGATCGGCATATATCAGTTCTTTTTTCTCTCCCTTTGGATTCATGGTCTGTGGGTCTAACTCCACTCCCCACATAGGGGTCTCATTTGAACAGCCCCAGTAAAAATAAACCTTTCCATCATCATCCACAAACAGATTCGGATCCCAGAAATCAAAGGTTCCCTCTATCTTCTCATATGGTCCGTTTAAGATATCTTTTGTGCGGTACCTGTCGCATTTTTCCCCTTTTTTTGAGGCACAGAAATATACATATTCCCCCATCACACGCACATCCGGCGCATAATCATACAACGGAAGTTCTGATGGCAGTTTATGATTTTCCCATTTTACCAGATCATCCGAAACCCATACACCAAGAGTCATGGATGCAAATATGTAATATCTGCCTTTAAACGTTATCATGGATGGGTCTGCTGCTTCGCGGCAGACAGCAATTCCGTTTTTCCTCTGATCCGCATTGAACTGATATCTGTAATTTATATTTACCGGATTACAATAATACTTCATTTATTTTCACTCCATATATTTTCCAAGTTATAGTTGTCCCAGAAAATAGAGACTCTTTTTCGGCATACGCTTCATGGTGGATCTGTCTACTGCTATCAGTCCGAATTTCATTGAAAAGCCCTTTTGCCACTCAAAATTGTCCAGCAGCGACCAGTGGCAATAGCCTATCACCGGTATATGATCCGCAATACATGCTTCCACTCCCTTTGCTGCCTCATCAATAAATGCAACCCTTCTGGTATCGTCCTCTGTTGCTATGCCATTCTCTGTGACCATGATCGGCATATTTTTCTTCCCAGCTTTTGTATACTCCTCATGCACTCTTCTGATCACATGTTCCAATGCCTGTGGATAAAATTCATACTCCATCTGTGTAATCTCTGCCCCCTCAGGCACAGGACATATTCCATCTGGTCCAATAAGGCTTCTGGTATAATTCTGAAGTCCAAAAAAATCATCATCCTTTATATAGGGAAGATAATGTGTAAATTCCTCCTCCCACTCATGCTTTGCAGCTGCATCTCCACCATCAACAGCCTGAATATCATGAAGTGACAATGACAATCCTATCAAAAGTTCTGGATGAACCTTTTTCATCGCATCTCTTGCAGCCTGATGCGCACGCATTACAAGGATATCTCCTTCTGGTGTTCTTGCACTGACAAAGATCTGCGGTTTTTTTGTTCCAAAAACTTTTTTGTTTTCAAATCCCTGCCAGAACATATTTTTCAGCATTTTATTAAAATTCATGCCAACCTGAGCGGTGCCTTCCATGTTCTTATCTTTTTTACTCTTTTTTCCTTTCCTGCGCTTCGCCATCATCTGACGCTTATAACGCTCTGCAATCGCAGCTACCTGAAGTCCCATATTTGCTTCATTGATTGTGATGACATAATGCATGAGGTCTCCAAGTTTTTCTGCCACATATGCACAGTATCTTACAAAATACTTTACGGTTGACTCACTTTCCCATCCGCCTTTTTGTATCAGCCATACTGGTGATGTAAAATGCATCATGGTAACAACCGGTTCTATTCCATGATTTCTGCAGCATTTGAGCACCTTTCTGTAGTGCTCTGTTTCTGCTTCATCAAATTTTCCCTCTTCCGGCTCTATACGTGCCCACTCTATGGAAAATCGATAAGTATTCAGCCCAGCCTCTGCCATCAGACGGATATCCTCCTCATAACGGTTATAATGGTCAACTGCGTTTAAAGATGGCTCATTAAAGTTCGTATGCTTTAAGTGCTCCATTGCCCAGTAATCACTGTTTGTATTGCTGCCCTCTACCTGGTGCGCCGCAGTTGACGCACCAATCATAAATTTGTCTGGAAATCTGCTCATTTCATCTGACCTCACTTCACTGCTCTCTCTCAATTAACTACCATAATTTTCCATTTAAAGAACCTTATTTCTTTGGAATCTTTCCAAGTGCTGCTGCAAGCATCTTCGCCTGCTCTCCATCTGCATCGATTCCTCCCTGTGCCAGAAGTTTCTTTAACGGCTGTCTTGCAATCAGAGCCATCATTGTCTCTGGTATCTTTACATTCTTACCCATACCTCCAGCCACTGAACCCTGCATCTGCTTCATCATCTGCGCAAGAAGTGCCGCTCCCGCCGGTACAGCCTGAATCTCTGCCATCGTGCTGTTTAACGAGAGATATCCGCCTTCTTCCTTTTCAGACTCTTCCTGTGGTTCTTCAAACCAGTTACAAACCTTTGTGGCATCCATAAAATACGCCGGATTTGGTTCACTGACCTTTTGGATCGTCATTTCATCGCTTAATGCCTCATGATCTGTACAGACAGCTTTTATCGTATGCTCTCCACAGATTGGAACCTCAAATTTAAATATATGCTCACCTTCCTGCTCCCCAAAGAGTTTTCCATCCACATAGAGGGCTATCCTTTTCTGGTTAGAGTAAACCTTAATCTCTGTGACCGTTTCTATACGGTCTGCATATCTTCTTCCGCAAAGATGAACGAACGGTTCATCGCTCCACCATGCCTTGTAAATATAGTAAGCATCCTTTTTCTCTTTTCTGTCAAAGGTGATAAGTCCCTTGTGATTTTTACCAGGGTCGCCCGCCTCATCTCGTCCTGCAGCAGCAAATTCAAACATATTCCATACATAGGTGCCCCACAGGTATGGTCTTTGGGAAATCATCTCAAGCATATGCTCATGGTACACTGCCATATAGCTTTCTGTATAATCACCTTTTTGCGGCTTTGGTGACTGCAATTTAATTACCGAATCAGCACCATACTCTGTCAGTCCGATCACTGTATCCGGATGTTCTTTGTGGAACTGGTCAAAAAATGCATCATTGTCTTCCATCTCCCCCACATACCATCCATAGTAGAGATTATAGCCTCTGATATCCGGGAGACTTACAAGCGGACTGTCTGTCTCAAGCATAAACAGATTTGCCATTGCAGATACGCGGCTCTGATCCATTCTGTGAATCATATCGTTTAATATTCTATGATTTTCTAACAGATCCTCCGTTACCCCCTGTAAAGATATTTCATTTGAGATAGCCCAGCAAATAATAGACGCATGATTATAGTTCTGGACAATCAGTTCTTTCATCTGTGAGATCGTGTTTTCTCTTCCACCATCCATATGTACTGTGATATACGGTATCTCAGCCCATGCCACAATTCCTTTTTCATCGCACAGATCATAAAAATACTGGTCATGCTGATAATGTGCAAGCCGGATTGAATTAGCTCCCACTGACAATATCAGCTCCATATCTTCCTCATGCATCTCTTTTGTAAGTGCATTTCCAACGCCCATCCTGTCCTGATGGCGTGATACTCCCCTGAGCGGATAGCTCTCTCCATTCAGGAAAAATCCTTTTTCAGGGTCAAAGTAATAGCTCCGGCATCCAAATTTTGTGGTAATTTCATCAATTATATCACCGTTTTTCTTAAGTTCTGCTGCCGCTGTATATAAAAATGGATCTTTTAATCCATTCCACAGATGAGGATTATCAATGATAAGCGTTCCTGTATAATGTCTGATTCCACAAAGTGCGTCCTCATCATAAATTGTCTGTGTGTCATCTTCCGGGATATAAAGTGTTACACTCTGCGAACCAGAATCTCCATTTACCAAAACACTGATCTCATCTGCATCACCACATACATATGCATCAAATCTGACCTCTGCGCTGCCATCCTCTTTCACTTCTGGTGTCACATAAAAACCTTTTCCACCATAATAATCAAGGTCAAAATGGTTCTTTGGCACAGTGATAAGCCTCACATCCCTGTATAAGCCGCCATAAAATGTAAAATCTGCTTTCTGTGGATATACGTGGTCATTTGGGGAATTATCCACCTTGATTTCAAGCTCATTTTCATCCATAAGTCCATCTGTCAGATTTACATGATATGTAGAATAGCCTCCGTCATGTGACGCAAGCTCCTTCCCATTCAGGCTTACCTTTGATGATGAATTTGCTCCGGTTATTTCAAGATATAACTGCTCTCCATCCTTAAGTTCCGGTTTTGCAAATTTCTTTGTGTAAATGCACTCTCCTCTGTAATAATCGGATGCGCTCTGTCCATCTGCTGCATTCCAGGTATGCGGAAGAGTCACTTTTTCGGTGACTCCCTCCTTTTCAAATATATAATTATCATTAAATAAATTTATTTTTCTCATACTTACACATACTCCTTTATTACTTTTTCTTTCATCTCATTCTTCTTTGCCTCTATCCTCTTTTGTACCTGAACCATTTCCTCTTTTGTAAGTTTACAGTTTTTCATAGCTATAAGTGTCACAATCCATCCAAGAATTGGCATCCCAAAGTATATTATCATTGTCACCACAAAAATAGGGGTTGTAAGCGGCTCGTTCGGCTGTGGCATAGTATTTGTATATCCGATAATCGCCACGGCACCGGTTGCAATGAGTGCTGCTAAGGAAGAGATCAGTTTATCAATGAAACTGTAAGTACCTGTAACAACGGCTGGTACATATCTTCCACTTCTGTCAAGCTCATAGTCAATGATATCTGCCATAAATGATACATCCGCTGTGGTAACACACATTTTCGCTCCGTTCAGCACAAGAGTGAGTATGACATAAGCTATCATTGTAAATCCAAATGTTGAGATTGTGCCCGGATCAATTACGATAAAGAATACAAGTGATATTACTGCAACTGCCATACATATCTTTGTCCATGTCACAATCGCATTTTTGCTGCCATATTTTCCTGCATATCTGGCTCCAAAGCCGGCAAATACGATCGAAGGAAGCATGCTTATCACAGAAAGCATTGTGGCAAGACTCATATTTCCAATAATAATACCAAAAAGCATTGTTGTAATCACTGCCTGTGATGCTGTCTGCTGTGCAATTTTATCAGATGCCTGAGCGACAATGTATGCCTGTAATGGTTTATTTTCCTTTAATACATCAAGCATATCCTTTACTTTAAGTGGCTCCTGTTTCTTAATTCCCAGATAATATTCCGGCTTGTCATATTCTGAAATTCCTATGCATACAAGCACAATGCCTGCTGCTGCCACAATCATGCTTACTCTCACTGCAGCTGACAAGAACTCCTGATTATATGTCCCTCCAAATTTCGGAAGTAATACCATGTTAAGTATAACCGTCATTATCATAGGAACAAGATAGTTAAATGCTGTCTGCCATACTCCGATTGTAGGACGCTGTTTCGGATCATTTGTCATAATTGCCGGTAATGTCTGCGCTGTCATATTTGTAATTGTATAACCAATAACGTAAATTACATATAACAACGTAAACACAACGATTCCATGGCCCTTTGATGAGAACACATCAAACATGGCAAGAAGTGCAATTGCTTCAATAACAAATCCTCCCAAAAGCAGTACCCTTAATCTTCCAAATTTTGTGTCCACCTTGTCATATATAATTGCTAAAACAGGGTCTGTCACACCATCAAAAATACGTGTACATGTCAGAATAATTCCTATGACAGCTGTTGAAATTCCATATCCAACACTTGCACTATAGCTTGCCATACCAATTAAAGAATAAACCGTCATTCCAACCATTGCATTACATGAGTACAAAATAATCTGCCATAATTTTGCACGACGGTATTGCACACCGTCAATTTCACTTTGCGTTAATTTCTTTTCCTTCCTCATAAAAAAACCTCCCTGGTATCTTTTTGTTAAATATGTTTTGATCTGTATTTACATTAACATATGATCCATGATATAGTTAGAGTAAATTTGATATAAATAGTATTATTTTGATATTTGTATAAAAATCACAGTCTGCCGCCCGCAGCGGTATCTGATAACATATACATGACGGGGGATATCTAATGAATGAGAAAATTTTCATGGGATTTGTAGCAAATATACTGGGCATCAGAATCTGCAGTATTGCAAATGATAATGCCTCTCTTGATTCATTTGAACAGCAAAATTGCTTTGAAAAAACGCTTCAGCCGATGTACACCGCAGAATATCTGCATTATCTGCTGGAAAATGCAAAAAAAGAAGTATTTTATGAGATTACAGACTATCTGAATACAAATCTGATTCTATTTTGTTTTGATAATACCTGTTACCTGCTGGGTCCCTATGTAAAAAATACTTTTTCATCACTGGAAATGCAGGAATTATTAGCATCCCACAAACTACCTGCAAGCATTCTGCTGCCACTGAAGCTATACTATGATCAGTTTCCACAGCTCAGCTATTCCATGATCCACGGTACCGTACTTGCTGCCATGCGTACCTTTATCCCAAATACACCTGAATTTTCTTACAGAAAGCTGACCGGATTCCATGAGGAGCTCAAGACAGATAAGCTGATTTTAGAATCCAATAATACCTATTATCAAATCATAGACAGATATGAAACGGAGAATTATTTTCTCAGAAAAATATCAGATGGGGATATAGACGGTGTCCGTATGGCTTTTGAGAGTATAGCAAGCAATTACTATGCCAACACCTCCCAATCACAGCGTTCTCTATATTCTACCGACTGGAATGGTTTTGCCATCCTTAGAACTCTTGCCAGAAAAGCCGCTGAGGCCGGTGGCTGCCCTGTGGTAAAAATAGATGAAATAGCACAAGAAAGTATCCAGAAATTTGCCTCCGCAAGAACCGGATCTGAACTGGATAAGATTCAAAAAGATATGCTGATCAGACTGACCCAGGCTGTTCATGATACAAAGCATATGTCACAATACTCTCCCGTTATCCGAAATGTACTAAACTACATCTCCATCAACTATTCACAGGACATTTCCCTGCACGAATTATCGGATACAAATCATGTAAGCGAAGAACACCTGTCCCGTCTGTTTAAAAAAGAAATGGGTATCACCCTGACCGCATATATAGCAGATTTACGCACAAAAAAAGCTGCCGAACTCTTAAAGACCTCCATGCTTTCTGTTGCGGAAATTGCAATGTATGTAGGATATCCTGACAGCAATTACTTCGTGAAAGTATTTAAAAAGCGATATGGGATGACACCATCCGCATATCGCTCGTACTAGCTTTTATTTTTCATATAAAAATTCTTCTGGCAGTGTAACATGAAAGTCTTTCGCAAGATGACGGAAATTATCCGGTGTGATGGTCTGCAGCTTATCCGGTCTCATGGAAAGCATTTTTACCAGAATCTCCGCGGATTTTTCTGCGGTGTGCATCAGACCAAACGTCAGGTCAAAATCTTCCCCGGCCGCAAACATACCATGATGTGCCCAGACCGCAAGATCATATTTTTTCATCAGTTCACTGGTTGCAACTGCGATCTCCCTGCCGCCCGGTACCATCCACGGAACTACGCCAATGCCTGCCGGGAATACGACCGGACATTCGGTTGCCATCTCCCAGAGTTCTCTCGTAAACACTTTATCTTCCAGCGGCAGAACAAACGTCAACGCAATGATGTTCGTGGTGTGCGCGTGGTATACGACACGGTACTTCGGGTTCTGTATCTTCTTCACTTCCAGATTCATCAGATGGCTTGGCAGTTCTGATGTCGGTCTGCCTCCATTTACCAGTCCCCATACGATGCGGTAATTTTCGCCTTTTTCATCCAGTTCGATCATACAGATGGAATCTTCCGGTTTAATGATGACGTTGCGGAAATATTTGCCGCTTCCGGTCACAAGAAAATATTCTCCCGCCAGATTTGGAACGGATGTCCCGATCGGCTGCCACTTCTTTGCCTCAAAGTTTTCTTTTACGGATTCTATTTCCTCCGGTTTGACACGATAGGACAGATTTCCGCCATTTCTCTCATGCCATCCCTGCTCCCATCCGTCGTTCGCCATACGGATAAATCCTTTTACAAATTCTGCATCTATAAATTTCATGTTCGTTTCCCTCTTCTCTGTAATTTTCAGGTATTCACAAATCCCCGTCTAATTTGCTATATGCTATTTTTTCAGCTATGCTCTCTTTACTAACACTTCGCGCTCATACTTTTCAATCTCATCATAGAAATGAAGATCATCACACACGCCTTCCCTACGGCAGTATTCTTCCCAGACTTCTCCGATCGGGAGCATTTTCACAGCCTCATTCATCACCATGAGTTTCCCCATCTGATTGGTATCCTGAAGTTCCTTTAACATCTCATTCGGTGTGCACAGAGCCATCAGAAGTGCTTTCTGCCAGCTGCGGAAACCGGTTGCAAGTGCTGACACACGGTTAATGCTTGCATCAAAGTAATCTAATGCCATGTAAACACGGTCTAATGCGTGATCTCTTACGATCTCTTTTGCCATCTCTTTTGTCTCATCATCCAAAATCAGCACATGGTCGGAATCCCAGCGCACACCCCTTGTAATGTGAAGTGCAAATTCTGGGTAAAAACAGAGCATTGCCGGGATCTTATCGGACACATACTCTAACGGATGATAATGTCCGTTGTCCATAAGCGGCATACATCCATCGTGCAGTGCCGCAAAGCTCAGCGTAAACTCCGCAGAACCTACCGTATAAGACTCCACACCTATTCCAAACACTTTTGATTCCACACACGGTTTTACAAGATTTTTATCATACGGCTCTGAGAGGATCTGCTCGATCGAATCCTTATAGCGGAGACGCGGTCCCATACGGTCTGCCGGAACATCCTTAAATCCATCACCGGTCCAGATGTTCATCACACACGGCATTCCGGTCTCTTTCGCAAAATATTCCGAAATACGGATACATGCTTTTCCGTGGTTGATCCAGAACTTTCTCGTCTCCTCGTCCGGGCTTGATAAGGTCAATCCGTCCTTTACTTTTTCATGGGAGAAAAATGTAGGATTGAAGTCAATTCCCATGTTGTGTTTCTTTGCAAATTCTACCCATTTTGCAAAATGCTTTGGCTCTAAGGCATCGCGGTCTGCAAATTCTCCCGATCCAAAAATCGCATAAGATGCATGGATATTCAGCTTTGCCGTTCCAGGCATCAGTTTCATTGCCTCTTCCATATCTACCATGAGCTGTTCCGGTGTCTTCGCACGTCCCATATAATTTCCGGTTGTCTGGATTCCTCCGGTCAGTCCTCCGTCATTATCAAACCCGATCACATCATCAAGCTGCCAGCAGTGCAGTGATACCGGAACCTTTTTCAATATCTCAATTGCCTGATCTGTATCCACACCTAATGCTGCATATTTTGCTTTTGCTGCTTCGTAACCTGTCATATTTTACTTTTCCTTTCTATTCTGTATCCTGATTACTTGTAAAAATATTTATTTCAAACGACTCTGCAATACATGCCCTTGCTGCCTTTAGGTCTTTTAGTTCTCCCGCCGCGATCATCTGTGCAGCAAAGTTTCCGACTGCTGTTGCCTCTGTCGGCCCCGCATATACGTTTTTCCCTGCATACTCTGCCGTCAGTTCATTTAAATAATGTGCGTTTGCCCCGCCGCCGACAATCTGTATTCTGGAATAATCAATACCTGTCAGTTTTTCTATTTCCTCTGCCGTTTTTGCATAATACTTTGCAAGGCTGTGATAAATGACCGCGGCTAATTCACCAATTGTCTGCGGAATCTGTTCCCCTGCTTCTTCGCATGCCGATTTTACTTCCGCTGTCATATTTTCCGGTGCAAGAAATCTCGCATCATTGACATCTACAAAGGATCTGATCGTTTCTTTTGATGCAAGTGCACAAATTTCTCCAAATCCCATATCCGGTGCGCTTTCTTTTTTCACTGACTGTATCATCCATAATCCCATGATATTTTTCAGATAGCGGAATCTGTAATCATAACCGCCTTCATTTGTCATGTTATGCTGCATACTGACTTTGCTGCAATCTGCCTCTTTTAACTCTGTTCCCATCAATGACCATGTGCCGGAACTGATATAAAGTGCATGCTCCTCCTGCGTTGGAACTGCCATCACCGCAGAAGCAGTATCGTGCGTTGGCGGAAGAACTACTTTACAATCAAATCCAACCCTGTTTTGAATATCTTCCGTCAGTCTGCCTAATTCATATCCCGGATTTTGAATTTTATGGAAAATTCTTCGAGGATATCCAAGCATATCTATCAATTCAATATCCCAATCTTTTGTCACAGGATTCACAAGCTGGGTCGTTGTCGCATTTGTATATTCCTGTACCTTTTTCCCAGTTAATAGAAAATGAAAATAATCCGGTATCATTAACATACTTTTTGCCCACTCAAGCTGCCCCGGCTGCTGCTCTTTGACTGCCATCAGCTGATAGATCGTATTGAAAATCTGTTTCTGTATTCCAGTTCTTCCGTATAAATCGTCTTCCGGTATAAACTCATATACTTTCCTGTCCATATCTTCCGTCCGTCTGTCCCGGTACGCCACTGCATCCCCGATACGTTCATCATTTTCATCCAGCAGAACAAAATCGACTGCCCATGTATCAATACCCATACTATATGGGATTTTTCCTACCATGGCACATTTTTTCATCCCAGTCAGAATCTCTTGAAATAACTGGTCCACATCCCATACTTTGTGACCATTTTTTTCAATCATGCCATTTGGAAAACGATATATCTCTTCCAAAACAATTTTGCCGTTCTCCAGGTGCGAAAGCATATGCCGTCCGCTTGAAGCACCGATATCCACAGCCAGATAATATTTTGTATTCATCCCTTACTCCTTTCCTTCTCTTTTGCTGAATTTAAGATATCAAAAATAAGGACAGTTTTTTAGACTCTCATTCGACTAAAAAACTGTCCTTATTTTCTCTTCGTAATACTTTTCGTCTTTCTTTTATTTTGTCTTTAAATTTGCTGAAAACTATTCAACTCTTCCAACAGATATTTCGAAGAGTCAACATTTTTTATCACTTGCTCGTGAATATTTAAAATTGAATTTGCAAGTTTGGTCACATTTTCTGTTGCATTGCTTACTCCACGCACATTTTCCTCTACTACAGCTGATATATTTGTAATGCCATCATTCATCTCTGCCATAATATTACGAAGAGACATAATATTTTTATTGAAAAGACCTGTAATAGTATCCATATGATCTGCCTTTTCATAATACATATCTGTTGCAGCCTCAAATTCAACATAATCATTCATTATCTGATTTTGTATGAAATTCATGAGATCTTGTGCATTTGTCATCAATTGATTGACTGCCGCAATAACACGAACACTGATACCCTGAATGTCATTTGCCGTATTCTTACTGTTTTCTGCCAATTGACGAATTTCCTCTGCGACAACAGCAAATCCCTTGCCAACTTCCCCCGCTCTTGCAGCTTCGATAGAAGCATTTAATGCAAGCAAATTCGTCTGACTTGCGATCTCAAGTATATCGTTAGTTAAATTATTAATACTGCTGATTTGCCGACTTTCTTCAATGGATAAAGATAATGCCTGACTCTTTTCGTTAATAATATCAGAAATGTCTGTTTTCTTCTTCTCTGTCTCCTCTTTAACACCAACCGCTAATGCTTTAATATCAGAGGCAATTACAACACCTTCATTAACTTGATTTCCAACATCGTTAATTGAACTCACTATATCATTGGTGTTCCCGGTAATTCCCTCTATAGAAGATGATATTTCTTCCATACTCGCAGTAATTTCTTCCATGGTAGACGCAATATTATCTGCATTTTCATTTGAATTGTTTACTTCTTCATTCATTAATCCAAGTGAACTTTGCATTATTTCTGACTGCTTTCGTATTTTTTGCATAGCATTCTGTAACTGAATGATAAAATTGTTAATTCCATCCGATAACTGACCAATTTCATCCCGCGAACTAACAGTAATACGCTGCGTAAGATTTCCCTGTTTCTTATTGATACCATCAATAATATCATTTAGCTGCCGGCTGGCTTCACTTGCCGGTTTACTTACAGTCTTACTTATAACCAAAAAGACAACTACTGATACCAAAGCAAAAAAAGAAAATAGAATTTTTGTCATTATTAAATTTGTCTCAACAGCTTGATTATATTCCTTCGATAAATCAGAAATTCCCTGCTCAAGCTCCTCTGTAAGCTCCTTTTCCGTTGTTTCTCCCATATCAACCATCAGATTCTGAAAATCTACACCAAGAGCTATACCAGCCTGCACAAAATCCCCCTTGTCAACATACCCTTGTATTATGGCAAATTGCGAAATAACCTCTGTTAAAAAATCCTCATATGTATGGATTTTATCTTTTAACTCTACATTATCGATATTTTTCAGATATTCATCCATCTTACTCTCACTTGCCGTAATCGTCGAAATTTCCTCTGCTAGTGAACTTTCCAACTGTTGACGTAGCTCTGCATCATCATACAAACTGATAATGTTAAGATATTTCTGACCTCGTTCCATACTTTTTTGGATAGTGAAAATCTCTGTCTGAATCGGAATATACTGTTTCGTTATCTGCAATCCAGCCTGTTTTATACTATTCTGCATTCTTATAGAAAACACTGTATTTAATCCAAATATCAAAACAAATATAATAATCATTAAAAAAACTTTATTTCCAATTTTTTTCATACAAATACCCCACTCTTATTTTTCAGAATAATATTTTCGAAGAAAATAAGCAGGCGCACAACTCCAGGCATGACAGTAACTATTAACAATAGTCCCACCATAAGGTGATTCATCCGGATTATTTGGATTATATAACTCCCAAAACGTATCCGCACCAAGTCGTGCCATACCTCCCCAATATTTCTCCATAACACTAAGAGCCTCTGTTTTATCACCACATTTAAGTAATGCTTCTATATAATAGTGATACATATATGGGGTAATCATTTCAATTGCCTCTGTCTGTGTCGCAACATCATGTAAAATTCGAATTCCACTCTGCTCATCTACAACATCACCAAGAATCATCCATACCTGGCTTGCGTAGGAAATCTGCCTGCAATCACCACTGACAAATAGTCCTTTTTCTTCATCATAAAAATGCATCTTAGCAGCTTTTCTATAAAGTTCATAAGTTTTCATTATGCATTCTGCATCATGGTCTTTTCCGATTTCTTTTGCAATGGCAACGGCACTTTTCATCGCATACAGCAAAACACCCTGTGCACCTGCCTGCTTATTTAATTCCAGTGACCAGTCAAGAAAACACCAGCCGAGTTTATTGCAGTCTTTTACCACACCATCATTACCGACCTGTTTCTGTGCCAATACAATCTGCATTTTTGCTGTTTCCCACAAATCTTCAAGGGCCTCACGATCCTTCGTTTCTACATAATAATCCCACAGGGCTGCCACAAACAATAAAGAGTAATCAAACATACTGGTATCATCTACTTCCGGTTCAGGCTCTAAAAATACACATGCACCCACCTGTCCATTTTGCATCGGTAATGCAGCAAATAAATATAAACACCCCTTTACCATATCATTCATCTGATATGTCTCATAGTTTGCCAATGCCTGTAATCGAAGATCTCCCATCCAAAGTCGCCGATCACGTTTTGGTCCATCTTCAAAAACTTTCTGCATACAATCATGCAGTGTATGGCACGCAATATGATCAATCTGCTCCAATTCTTTATGCACATTATGATATGATTTTAACTTACTATCATCTGCAGAAGATAATGCGATTGCCATGACATCTTCAATAACCAAATTAAATTTTGAACTGATATCAAGTATATCAATTTTCACATAGCGAAACGAATAACGCCTCGGCAAAGTATACTCTCCCGGAATCAGATCAAAATGAAGTTGTTCCTGTTGTACCCACGCTGAACAGATCCATCCCTGATAATTCTCCACATTTTCTTCAAATTCTTTCAAATTCTCTGCAAAGGAAAATCTAATCCAAACCGGAGCATCTGGATGTGAATTGACATAACCCATTTTTACTTGAAGATGTCCTACCAAATGTTTCCCAAAATCAATTGTTACCGAATCGCCTTTTCCTAAAGGTTTTGAAAAAAACTGTCCCTCTTTTGGAGGAACCAGTGTCTCCTTAACTTCCGGCAATAAACTTAATGCCTTACTTAAAAATTCTAAATTTTTTTTCATGTATTTGTTCTTCTCTCACTCTTACCATTTTAAGTATTCTTTTCCACAAAACGGATCTACCGGACTCTTGCCAGTAAAATTGCTTCTTCCCATAAGTTTTTCCATCACACTATCAATTACATACTCACTATTGGAATAGCCATTGATAAAGGTTTTTATCATGGGTACATCCACAAGATGATATGGATTAGCAAGGCTGATAAACACAACCGGTCTCTCAGCAGCAAACCATGGAACGTTATTTCCATTTCCCCAGAATGTATACCATGAAAGTCGGTTTGTCACTTTATTGGATGCATTTTCTACATTTCCAATATAAATGACCAGATCATAATTCTTCCGGAATGTGCCAACATCAAATTTTGCTGTTTCAAAGTTCTCCTGTTCATATACGTTAACTTCGAACCCCTCCTCAACCAATCGCTTACGAAAGCTTTCCAAAACACGCTCATTTGATGGAAACCCACCTATGATTTCCAGCAACACCTTTTTGGTCTTATGCGGATTCAACGGTAAAATTCCATCTATATCCTTTACAAGTGTAACTGCCTTGTCTGCGCTCTTTTTAGCCCATGCAACATGCTCATCAGCCTGCAGAATACAAAGTGCACTTTCCGAAGGCACAATTTCACACTTTGCTTTTCTGTGAAGTCCAAGCGAAGCTTTAGTTGCAAGAATTCTTGTGATTGCTTCATCTAATCGCTGTTCCGAAAGGATTCCCTGCTTGTATCCATTCAGCATATACTGATAATCTTCCTCAAGATCCTTATTAAAAAGGAACATATCACATCCTGCCTCAATCGCATAAGGAACTGCCCTTTCTCTGTTCATTGCACAGCTAAAACCTACCATGCAGGTAGAATCCGTTACAATCAGACCGTTAAATCCCAATTTTTTACGGAGCAAACCTTTTAACAATTCCGATGAAAGTGTTGCCGGTATTAATTTATTTGGAAAATCTGTATTATACGATTTTTGATATGCCGGCTGTGCAATATGTCCGACCATCACTGTCTGTGCCCCCGCCTGAATCAAGCCGCTATATATTTTTCCATATGTCGCATCCCACTCATCACAGGAAAGATTATTTACGCTTGTAAGAATGTGCTGATCCACTTCATCGCAGCCATCCCCTGGGAAATGCTTAATTGCAACAAGAACATTTTCTTCCTTAGCTGCCCTCATGTAATTGAGACCACATGCAAGAACACGATCCGGATCATCCCCATATGTACGCACGTTTGTAATCGGATTTCTCCAATTTCTATCAATATCAACCACAGGTGCAAAAGCCCAGTTACAACCAACCGCTGCACCTTCACTACAGCTTACTTTTCCGAGCCGATATGCATCCTCCGTGTCTCCAGTTGCCGCAACCTGCATTTGTTTTCCGTACTGTGTTCCATCTGTTGCAATTCCGCAGCCTCCATCCTCAAGATTAGCTCCAATAAGAAGTGGGATCTTACTGTGTTCCTGCAGATAACGGTGTGTCCGCTGCATTTCCTTCGCCTCACCACAACGATACATAATTCCACCAATGTGATGTGCGAGCATGACATGTTCCAGATATTGCGGATCTCCGGAATACCCGATTGGGACAAACAACTGACCTATTTTTTCTTCTAATGTCATTGACTTTTTTGTATTTTCAACCCATTCAATGTCTTCCCCTGAAAGGAAGAATGGATTCTTTGTTAAGTTGATCATATTCATACCCTCCTGCTTTCTATTTTCGTTTTCCGTTAAAAAGACTTACCAATAAATGTTCATTACTCAAATAAATCAAAAAGACTACAAGCAGTACTGCATTAATGATTGCCTGCATTGATGCATTTACCTCATTGGAGAATACAGCAAATGTTGAATTAAGCATGGACATACATAAAGCAGCTAAAAGGAATCCAATTTTTTCGTTTGTAAAGCGACTGATATAGGAGCCTATGAACATTGGAAGAAACGCCGTAAACATAATGCTGATAGAGGAAAAGTTCAACTGACCACCGTTGATTGTTGTGCTTCTTGTCGCATTTAAAAATCCTACAATTCCCATCAATCCGCCACAGATCACATAACATCCAATGGCATTTGATATCTCTTTTATACCGGTATTTACCGCAACCTTCTGACCATTTTTGAGTGCATTATAATCATATCCAAACTTTGTGTAATCAAAGATTGCTATACAGACAGCTAACACAACCACAATAATGATTGCTGCATAAATCCAGCTTCCTGTAAAAGCTGTCATAGATGGATTCTGCACTTCCTTCATCACATAACGTCCTTCCGTGATTGTAAAAAGAATTCCCTCATAGATCAGTGTCACTCCAAGAGATGTAATGATTGGCGGCAGATGCAGCACCACATACATAAGTCCTGAAACAAGTCCAAGTAACATACCAAATAAGATCGTCAATATCAACATCATCAATGCACTGTTACTTCCACCACCTAAAATGGAATATGTAATTTTAGCTCCTAATACAGAAGAAAGTGCTGCCATTGATCCCAAGGAAAAATCAAAACGACCACTATTTAAATTAATGGATAATGCTATTGTTGTAATCATCACAATTGCAATATATACAACAAAGTTATCAAAACCTGTCATGTTTGAAATCATTGTTTTTCCATTGAACATGCAGATTCCCTGCAATAATACAGCCACCAGTACCGGTATTGTTAATGTACCAATTACATTCTTTACCAAATGTCTATTTTTATTTTTCATGTTGTCCTCTCCTTTCATTTTTCAGGATATTCCATACCCTCTCCAAATAAATGAATTTTTAACTTTTCATTTATTTGGAGAGAGCACGGCTTCTAAATGAAGCCGTGACCTGACTGTAAAAATGAATTACTTCGATGTTACAAGTTCATTGATCTCATCAAAAGTAACAGACTCACCAATAATCTGGTCTAATGTTTCTTTATTGTAAATTGGATTATCTCCGTTATCTGACTTATAAAACTCATCAAATGTAGCCTCGTCAGTTGCAACCTGATAGTTTTGGCTGAGTGAGACTGCATTTCCCTGTTCATCACGGATTACATTTCCATTGATGGCATTTAAAACTAATGCAAATGCAGGACCTACAGAAGATGAATATTTACCGGCAAGATAGACAAGTTTTCCATTTGTGATAGCTTCTCCATTACTCTGTGTAAAGGAATCAATATCTGAGAACTCAATACCAGCAGCATTTAACTGCTGTGTAAAAAATGTTGTTGCCATTCCCACTGAAATAAATGCTTCCGGTTTTGCCTGAATTGCTGCATTGATCTCATCTGTTGTTGTATCACCATAGCCCTGCAGATAAGAAACAATCTGGATATCCCCAGAAATCTTAGACAAATCCACGCTCTGATCAGTAAAAATCTTGCCCACTACTTCTCCCTCTTCTGTAGCACCATCATAGGAAAGTCCCAGACCGGAAAGTACACCCGCTACACGGTATACATGCATAGGATTTGGAATAAATGCCCCATAGATAGCAGCTGTCTTAATGCCTTTTTCCGCAAAGAACCTGCCCATTTCTACACCAGCTTCATACTCTGTATCCATGCTTGGTCCAACCTGACCAAGGAAGTACTCATTTGTCTTATATTTTTCAAACTGCTCCTGATCAAGAGTTCCAGCAGCAACCGCATAATAAATCTGATTTTCCTCACAGGTTTCAATCTGCAATGCACGATCATTACTTGAAAGAGAGATGACTGCCTGATATCCCTGTGAAGCGAATTTTTCTATAGCAGACTTCTCGCTTGCCGCATCTTTAAGTTCATCGGTATAAGTAAATGTCACACCATACTGATTCGCAACATAATCTTCATAATAAGTACGGAACCCTAATGCTTCCTCGCCACTAACATCCTGAACTAAAACACCAATCTTAGCATTCTCTGCTGTCTTTGTCTCCTCCTTGACACTTGTATCACTCGTATCATTTGCTGTGTTGTCGCTGGCTGTATTGTCAGCTGTTTCTTTGCTGTTTCCACAACCAACCAGCATTGTCAACGATATGGCAGCAACCAGTCCAAGGCTTACCATTTTCTTCATTGTACGTTTCATAAATTATTCCTCCCATTTCTCTTATTAAAATTTTATTTTTAACACGTTATGTGTTAAATTCATATTTCTGTTATCGCGGCAACATCTGCGAACGATAATTTGCACTTGCAACATAAACAACTACCAGAAAAAAAACAGCACTGACAATCTGTGTAATTCCATATCCAGATGTTGAATCAATCAGCAGATCCAGAATATTATTTAAAATAATATAGGAAAATCCACCGACTACAGCCGCATAAATTTTCGATCTTGCACCTCCTGAGATTGGCATACCTCCAAACACGATAGCAACCATAATGTTCATCCCTATATCCCCCGCTGTCGTTGTTGTAACAGATGGGGTATAAACCAGCGTCATAAATGCGCCGATTCCAACGCCGATTCCCGCCAGAAGGAATCCAAGTATTGCATATGTATTGTATTTAATACCGGAAAGCTGGGCGCAGATTGGATTTCCCCCAACAAACTTTTCACGTCTTCCAAACTTGGTGTAATCAAAGATGAACGCACATACTACCACCCATATTACCAAAACTATAATTTTAAATGCGGATGTATCCAAATGTTTCACTACCTCACTCGGAATGCTGATTCCGCCTACTGCACCACCTTTTGTGGTAATGATCTGTGATGCAATTGCAGACAAAACAGACATCATTGCCACCGTTGTAACAAACACCGGAATATGAAAAATGGATGCCAGCACAGAATTTAACAAAGAACAGACAATTCCAGACAATAAAATCACAACAATCATTAATATAAAATTTTCAGTTGCATTATATGTCATTACCCCAAGTGTTGCTGAAAAAAGCGTTGCCGCACCCAAGCTGATATCAAACGAACCTAATGTATAAATAAATATTGCACCTGTTGCAACAATGGATAATACAATACCTTCATTAAATATAATCTTGATATACATATCCAGGCGATATCCCTTACTGCTTACAATTCCACAAAATACTGCAAACAATACGATAAGTGCTGCAAACGGCAATGCACCTATCATTATTTTTTTACTTTTTGTCATCTTTCCCAGCCTCCTATATCATGTACTCAATAATCTGTGAGTCAGAAAGATTTTTATTTCTCTCAAATTCTGCCGTAATCTCTCCGTCCTTCATGATCAAAATCCGATCACTCATTCCAATGAGTTCCGGCATTTCCTCGCTGATCATCAGAATGGATTTTCCTTCATTTTTCAACTTAACCATAAGCTGATACATTGCCTGCTTTACACCAATATCCACGCCTCGTGTCGGGCAGTCCAGTATAAGAATTTCACTTCCGCAGCCAATCCATTTTCCAAATACGACTTTCTGTTTATTTCCTCCCGAGAGTTGTGATACCGCCTGATCTCTTCCAGAACATTTAATGGACAATTCCTCAATCTGTTGATTTACATATTTTTTTTCGCGATTTTTTAAAACAAGAAAATCTTTTACGGCAAATTTGCTCATTCCCGCAATTGATATGTTGTCTTCAATACTTGCATTCAAACATAATGATTCCACATCTCTATCCTTAGACACATAACCCATACGTTTCTTCATCGCTTTTGCCGGACTGTCAATTACCGTTCCATCTGCCACTGAAACATTTCCTTCTTCTGGCTTTACTGCACCAAAACATACCTTTCCAAGTGTATGCATTCCACAATGTGCCAGACCTCCGACTCCAACAATTTCTCCCCTTCGCACCTGGAAGGAAACACCTTTCAGTCTATCTGTATAAACAAGATTTTTAACATTCAACGCAACTTCCTGCTGTGCGCTTGCTTCAAAATCACTTCGATAATAATCCCCCTGCAGTTCTCGTCCGATCATGCTTGAACGAATTGCACCCGCTTCAAACTCTTCTTTATTAAATGTTCTGATTATTTTTCCATCTCGAAGAACCGTTAAAGTATCACACACCTCCATAATCTCATCCAGATCATGTGAAATAAAAATCACTGACTTATTTTCTTTGCGGAAACGATTCATAATATCATATAAAATTTCCCTTCCATCATGAGATAAGGCAGTGCTTGTCTCATCAATTACCAAAATCTGAGGCTGTTTCATCACGACCTTTGCAATCTCTACAAGCTTTCTTGTCTGAAAATCCAGCTGTTGCATAAGCATATCGCCAGTAATATCATTTACCCCAATTTTTTTCATGACTTCAGTTGCATCTGCATTCATCTTCCTGCGATTGATCAATCCAAACCTGTTTTTATACCTCTCTGTCTCTGCCAGAAAAATATTTTCCGCAACTGTAATTCCCGGTATTGTTCCGCTTTCCTGAACGATCATTCCAATCCCCTTGTGAAGTGCATCAATCATACTAAGAGGTTTCCAGTCCTGATTTTTAAATATCATCTTACCACTATCGCATGCCTGCATTCCTGCTACAATGGAAGTAATGGTTGACTTTCCTGATCCATTCTCCCCAATTAATCCCCGAATTTCCCCCGGATATACAGAAAGTGACACATCTTTTAAAGCCACTGTACTTCCGAATCTTTTATTCATGTTTTCAACTTTTAATATTGGTTCACTCATGTTTATCACCTCGTCTTTATAGATATTATAAGTTTTCATTAATTTTCATGTGATTTTGTTTTTTATCTGTTTCACTTTAATTTTTAACTTTTTTATGTCTGCTCTTCTTTTCTTTCCACATCTTTTCAATCCGTCATACAAAACAGATTAAAAATTCGATGTTTTTATTGATTTTTTCATTACATTTATGTTTTAATCATTACAATATCTTATTTAGTTTTAAATGGGGGATTTTTTATGTCAGAAAATTACGATCTTATTTCAGAAAATGATATGCACATGCCCATTCGCTGTATAATGCAGCGTTTTGATCATATTCGTTCACAAATGCATGACTATTTTGAATTATCAATGATTGTTTCCGGGAACTGTACATTGCAACTGGATGATCATATATACAATTTAACAGAAGATGACGTGTTCTGTGTTAATCCACTCTCGCTTCATGAACTTCATGGTGTCAACTGTGTGATTGTAACCGTTTTATTCAACCAGACTTTGTTTGAACAGATTCTACCCGTTCCATTCCATCCTCGCTTTTTCTTTATCAGTACGATGACCGATAATCAGGAAGCTATTGTCCAACTCCGCACTCTGATAGCGCACATTATCAAAACAAATATTGATAAAAAAGATGGGTATGAATTACGAAACTGGTCTTATATCTACAATATTATGGATGTACTGTATCGGAACTTCCGCATCAAACTCTCTACTGCTAAAGAAAAGAAAAATCACAAGTATGCTTTACGTATTTCCGAAATCTCACAGTTGATCCAGCAGCATTACACGGAAAATATAACCTTACAAGAACTTGCTGATGCAGTCCATTTGTCCGTTCCATATCTTTCTAAGTTTTTTGTGGAATATTACGGAATGAATTTTTTAAGCTATCTTAACCAATACCGCCTTATGCACGCAGTACAGGAACTCTCAACCACTGATAAGAATATTGATGAAATAGCGATTGACAGCGGTTTTTCCAACAGTCATGCCTTTGTAACTTTTTTTAAAAAGCAATACGGGATGTTACCAAAAGACTATCGCCGTGAACAAAAAAAGAAGAAAGAGAATACTGCCCAACGTGTAGAACAACATAACTATATTTACGGATTAAAAAAATATTTGAAAGAAGATACATTTTTTCAGGTTGTATCTCCTGTGAAAAAAACTGAAATTGAGATTTCTGTAAACGGAAGTTCCTATACTCTGCTTCACACCTGGAAAAAAATGATGACCGTTGGGCGGGCAAGTGATGTACTAATTTGTGATGTTCAAAAAATGTTAACACAGATTCAGGAAACAGTTGGATTTGAATATATTAAATTATGTGGCATCTTTTCTGATGATCTGCATATATACAATGAAACTGCAAGTAAAGTCCCGGTCTATAGCTTTTCTTATCTTGATAAGATTTTGGATTTTGTTATCGTCAATCACCTAAAACCCTGGCTTCAATTATCCTACATGCCGGAAAAACTTGCAAAATATCCAAACAGACGATTGTTTGGTGCAAATGTCAGCCAGCCCCACTCTGTCAGTGCATGGTGTCAGCTGGTCCATGAATTTTTGCTTCACATCACTGACCGTTACGGGTTAGATACCATAAAGACCTGGAAATTTGGTCTATGGAACCAACCGAATACTTCTTCCGACCTATTTGGCTTTACAAACGAAAATGACTTTTTTCTATTCTATAAAAGCACTTATGATTGTATTAAAGATTTTTGCCCTGATATCGAATTTAGTCTTCCTCCAACCTACTACATTGTAGGCGAAAGCTATGAAAACTGGTATCTGAACTTTTTGGAATGGTGTAAAAAAAATTCCTGTCTTCCAGACTGTTTAAGTTTTACATACTACGACACTAAAATGATTTCCGATAAAAATCATTCCAAGGAATCGTTTGGTTTTGTGTATGCAATGAGTCTTTCTGAATCTCCTGATGGGTTAAAAGATTTTGTTATGCAGGTTCTCCGTGAACGACGCCAGCTTGGACTTGGTAATATGCCAATCTACCTGTCAGAATGGAACAACACACCAAGCCAGCAGGATTTGCTCAATGATACATGTTTTAAATCGTGCTACATTGTAAAAAATATTTTGGAAAATTATGACCGACTAGATAGTTTTACTTATCAGGCTCTTACCGATCTTATGGCAGATGACGCTCTGCCCAACAAACTCTTTTTCGGTGGACTAGGTCTGTTCACGGTAAATGGAATTCCAAAAGCAAGTTATTATGCTTATACTCTCTTACGGCAGTTAGGAGATCAGTTTTTAGGACGAGGAGACGGTTATTTCATTACCCGTAAACACAACAGTTATCAGATTATGTTGTACAATTACAAACATTTTAACTATCTTTATGCCAACGGAGAACGTTTTGATATGACAGAAACAGATCGCTATACTGTATTTGCAGATTCTGATCCAGTCACAATCGAACTATGTCTTTCTAATATTCCGCAAGGTACATACAAAATTTCTGAGACTTATGTAAATCGAACACATGGGAGTTCTTATGACCAATGGGTTTCCATGGGTGGATTAGAACTTACCACTCCTTATGAATTTGACTTGTTAAAAAAAGCATCCTCTCCAGGATTCCATCAGAAGCTGATGCATATCGCTTCTGATGAAACCCTAAGATTGAATGCAGAATTAGAACTATTAGAGATTCGACTTATTCAAATCACACCTGTCATCTGCCCATCTGACGTTAGCAGATAGAACAAATAGAAAGCAGATCTTTAAATGCCTGAATCGGATATGTCACTTGGCTATGACCTGCGGCATCTCCGATTCCAGCACTCTGAAAATCACCAGCATAAGCAGCATCAATACCGGCAAGCGCATCCTCTACGACCAGACAATTTTCAGGTTTTTCACCAAGCATCTCAGCCGCTTTCAAAAATACTTCCGGATCCGGCTTTGATTTCGTAATATTCGTTCCGTCACTGATTGCATCAAAGTATCCGTTTAATCCAATCTGTGTCAGAATCTTTTTCGTATTTTTACTGCTTGATCCAATCGCAAGCTTATACCCTCGCTGACGTAATATTTCCAGTGTCTTTTTTACCTCCTGCGACAGATCATCCGGAGACATCTTTTCCAACAGACGAACATAACTTTCATTCTTCCTTGCGGCAAGTTGTTCTTTTTCCTCCTGTGTATATTCTCTTGATGCTTTCTCCAAAATAATGTCCAGACTTTCCATACGACTTACTCCCCGTAGTCTGCCATTAATTGTCTCATCGAAATAAATTCCTTCTGCGTCTGCCATTTCTTTCCATGCCTGATAATGATACTGATCCGTAAAGCATATAACACCATCCAAGTCAAAAATAATTGCACGTATTGTATTCATAGGATACCCCCTTGTAAACTTATAGACTATGTATCTTTTTTTAAGATAACAAAAATAAGGACAGCTTTTTAGACTCTCATTCGACTAAAAAACTGTCCTTATTTTCTGCATTGTCTATCTTTTATAATGTTCTAACCGATACTTTCGCGGTGTCATTCCATATCTTTCTTTAAACTGCCGGAAAAAATAGCTCTGATTTTCATAACCAACATCTAACGCAATCTCTTCCACTGACAAATCTGTCTCCAATAATAAATGTTCAGCTGTCTCAAACCGCCTGTGCTGCAAAAGTTCCTGAAAATTATATCCGGTCTTTTGCTTGATGAGTCTGCTAAGTACCGTCATGGACTGATGGGTATCTGCTGCTATCTTGGTAAGATTTGCATTTTTGCAGTCACTGTTAATATATCCAAGTACTGCCTGTACAACCGTCTCCTTATAATCCATGGAAGAATTATGGCTTAAGCTTTCAAGATGATTCAGCAGATATAAAAATACAAGTCCCATAGAATACTGATTAATTACATCCTCATTTGCATGTTCATGTAACATGGAATCAATCATATTTTCCATAAGATTTTCTACCTGCGGATCTTCCTGCAGACGAAACAACAGATAATGGGAAACAGGATACTTCTGACGAAATGCACCAACAATAAATTCTGCAAGCACATTTTTCTCATGCAACATGGAAAGCGGAATCTCAAAAAACTCCGGTAGCGCAATAAAATTGATCCCGATATCCTCATATTCCGCCCGCCGGATTGCATGACGCACCTGCTGGTTTAACATCAGCACATCTCCCTTGTGAAGGGTCAGCTCTTTTCCCTCAATGATATGTGTGATGTTTCCCTGCACCACATACATCATCTCCACATAATTGTGCCTGTGCTCCGGGAATTCCACAAAACGGCTGTGCGGGCGCACCGTGACGAGCCGTCCTCTCTCTAACAGCAGTTCCCGGTCGATCTCACTGATCGAATCTTTCGCATATAACTGTTTTTCGATGTTTCCCTGTCCTGACTGATACTTCTTTTCTTCTTCTGATATGAGTTTCAGTTCCTGTAAAAGCTGTTTGCGCATGCGCTTGATTTCCTGTCTTCTAAAATCTTTTTATAGTGACTCCAGCAGTCCGTTGATCCCGTCTTTTTCAAAAATATCCTTATAATATGCAACTTCCCCCTGGATCAGCTGGTCGATCACCTGCATGCCGAGAAGCTCCACAGGCGCCTTGTCGTCCGTCATGATATAATCTCCCGCCTCATACACACTGCTGGTGTCTGCCACATGAAGCATCATATCGCGCAGATCGGAATGTCCGGTCTCATTTGCGTTATTCTCTAATGTCTTTACCATGTCTGCATTGGAGGAAGCATACAGCTCCCGGTTTGTGGAACCGTCCACATCCACGGTCACGATATGGTCAAATACGGATGCAATGGTATCCGACAAATACTGGTTGATATTGCCCTCATTGTTTCCGCGCATATTCATGTTTACGACCATCACGCCGTTCTCGTTTAAATGCTCTTTGACCATCGTAAAAAATTCGACCGATGACATCTGAAACGGGATGGTGATATCCTGGTAGGCATCCACCATGATAACGTCATATTTCTCGTCGATCGCCTGTAAATATGCCCTGCCATCATAGGTCGTCACTTTGACATCGTCCGGCAGGGAAAAATATTGTCTGGAAAGCGCCGTGATCTTATCGTCGATCTCCACGCCCTCGATTGACATATCACCGAAATATTTTTTACACTGGGTCGCGTAAGTTCCGGTTCCCATTCCAAGGATCAGAACATTCATATCCTCTGCCTTTTTACCCGGGATCATGAGCGGCGCCGCCATCGCATAATCGTAATACATTCCGGTCAGACCGCCGTCTTTCATGTAGAGTGACTGCACACCGAACAGGACATTCGTGGATAAGATCACGCGCCTGTCATCCTCGGAGACCTGTAAATAATTATAAATGGATTCCCCTTCGTAACTTAAGTCATTCTGCCAGAATGCAAAAGAATCCGAATAGCCAAGTCCACAGCAGAGTACGAAAATAACTGCCGATACTGCCACCTTCTTCTGTCCCCTGTGGCTGCTCAAAAAATACACTGCGGCTAATGCGATCAGAATTCCCGCAAAAATGAGAAACGTGATAGAGGTTCCGACTGCCGGAATCGTCACAAAAGTCGGCACAAATGTTCCGATAATGCTTCCGATCGTGTTGAATGCTCCCAGCGTTCCGACCGTTTTTCCACTGTCGTCAAGACTGTCCACCGAGTATTTCACAAGGGATGGCGTCACTGTGCCGAGTAAAAACAGTGGGAATACAAAAATCACCATACATGCCACAAATGCGGCAATAATGAGGAAATTGCTGCTGACGGTAAAGATCAGCAGTGCCGATATTCCAAGGATAATGTATTTTCCGACGACCGGTATCAGTGCGATCCAGATCGCAGCGATCAGTATTCTGCGGTACAGTTTGTCCGGGTCCGGCGACCGGTCCGCACTTTTTCCTCCATAAATATTTCCAAGCGCCATTGCGATCATGATCGTTCCGATGATGATCGTCCACACGATCTGCGACGAGCTGAAATACGGCGCCAACAGCCTGCTCGCACCCAGTTCTACTGCCATCACGGACATTCCGGCAAAAAATTCCGTGAGATACAAAAACAGCTTATTTTTTAAAATTCCTGACTTTTCCATAATTCTCCTTTCTTTTTCCCCTCTAGTATAGCTCATAAAGTGGACTCCAAGTCAAGTTTTTTATCCCGCATCAGGATTTTTCCCCAATCATTACCCTGCATCTCTTTTTATAAAATGCGATTCCATATTTCAGAATCTTTTCCACACCATCCTCTTCAAGAATGTCTATATAATTGTTCCCACCGATCTGTTCTAACGCAGACTGGCATGCCGTTTCCAAATCTCCATCCTGTGCATACTTAAGTTCCAGAATGATTCCCATTTCACCGTCATCCGTCTCGATCACAATATCACTGTAACCATCGCCTGATTCTTTATTCGAAGAAACACTCCACGATTCCTCATACCCGAGAATTCCAAGTAAGATACCGTGATAAAAGTTTTCTTTCATCTTTTTTCTCACAAAAGTATCCCGGATACTGATGGCCCGCCGCAGATAATCACACAGGCATTTTTCTATCGTTTCTGTTTCTCCGTTTCTTAATGCTTCACAGAATGTATTTAACAGCACGCCATTCTTCGGTACATTTTCTTTAAAAAAATCCATAATCTGGTCTGTAAAAATCTTCCGGATCTCCATATTCGGAATCACCAGCTGGAACGTATCCCCCGCTGCCCGTCCTCTTTGTGTAAGATATCCTGTTGTAAATAATACACTCCATAGATTGTCAATACTGTCATACATTTCTTTATAAGTCAGTTCCTGATGGATTTCTTTCTCGATCACTTCACCTGCAACAAGCCGCTCTATCTCACGCCTTAGCGTTACTTTATCCGATTCCCTGATAAATCTTTTGACCGCCTCATTGCTGCTTGTATTTGACCAGTAATTTTTAGGCTCTGCCAGCGGGTCCGCCCGCAACGTGTCCACATAATTGATTACATCCCATGGACAATAAACTTCTGCTTTTCCGAACTGATATCCGTCATACCACTCCCTAATATCCTCGTAATGATCGGAAAGTTCATAGTATTCCAGCATCTCCCTTACTTCTTCATCGGTAAATCCGAAATACTCGTCAAACTGTACATCTGCAATGGAAAGAACTTTCAGATTATTCAGTCCTGTAAAAATACTTTCCTTGGAAATGCGCATACATCCAGTCAGCACCGCAAATTTCAGGCTGTCATTTGTCTTAAGCGCATACTCAAACAGGTTGCGGATAAAGATAACCATCTGATCATAATATTCCCGTTCAAGTGCTTTTGCCAGTGGAACATCATATTCATCGATCAGAATAATTACTTTTTTCCCATAATGCTTTTCAAGAAGTTCGGAAAGCACTTTTAAACTGCTGCATAGTGTTCCCTCATCCACATCCGTTTCAAGTAATGCCGTATATGCTTTTTTATCATATCCCGTGAGCCTGCTGCTTTCTAACAGATATTGAAACCTTCTTGCCTCCCCTTTGATAAGCTGGACCGTCATCTCTATTGCTTTTTCATAAGTCTGCGCATTGATTCCTTTTAAAGAAACAGATATCACCGGATATTTTCCCATGTACTCTTCACACAGCCTGGTTTCTTGTGCAATCTTTAAATGCTTAAAAATTTCTTTATTTCCGTTTATGTCAAAGAATTTTTTTAACATACTCATATTCAGGGACTTTCCAAATCGCCTTGGACGGGTAAAGAGTGTGACTTTTGCCCAATTTTCCAGAAGTTCTTTGATCAAATATGATTTATCTATATAATAAAATCCAGCTGACTGTATTTCTTCAAAATTTTCTATTCCAATCGGTAATTTTTTCTTCTCATTTTTCATTTCAACACCCCAAATAGATTTTTACATTTTTGTTTTCATATAACCTTATCTCTCATCGGGATCAGGATCTTTAAATCAAACCAGTTCTCTTTTGTATCAATGCTGACCGCACCGTCATATTTGTTGACTGTATAGCGGATACTTTTGAGTCCGTACCCGTGATATTCTTTCTCTTTTTTGGTCGTGACCAGTTTTCCCTCCTGATATTCCAGATTTCCTTCATAATAATTTTCAAACCGGAGGAGCAGAAAATTTTTCTGTTTTGAAACCGTCACATGTAAAAGGCGTTTCTCTTTATCCGGTATTTTCAGTTCACACTCAATCGCATTATCGAGCGCGTTTCCAAAAATGCTGCAGATATCCATTACATCCATGAAATCAAGCAGTGTGCCGTCCGCAACACAGGTAAACGTGATCCCATGTTTCGCGCAGTATAGGCTTTTGGTAGTGAGCACCGTATCCAGTACTTTATTTCCGGTCTTATTCTGTGTCTCATACTGTCTTATCTCATCTTCCATGCGGTTTAAATATTCTTCGCGTTTTTTCGGATCATCCTCACTCCGCAGGAATGCGATCTGGTGTTTTAAGTCATGATATTTATAATTGATCAGTTCGATGCTCTCTCTCGACTGCTTGTACTGCACATACTGATTCTGCAGCACATTCTGCACGGATTCGAGTTCTTTTCTCACACGCAGTTCACGGCACTGGATCAGATGCGCATAAAGGATCGCGATACCGCCAAGATCTACTAATGTACGGATATTTCCGATCTCAAACGAATAGCGCCCGGAAAATGGCGTATTTTCCGTGAGAAAACTCATGTTGCTGACAGCAAACACCGCAACCGCGATCAGTCCGGCGGAAATATATTCCCGGTGGCTGATATTCATTTTCCCATCTTTAGGCATATGTACCCGCAGAATTTTATACAGGATCAGTGCGATTGCACCATAGATCAGAACAAGAAGACCTCTGCAAAGCCACCAGTTTGTCATCGCCTCGTCGAAAAAGTAACATACAACCTGCCATTCGAACGATGCCATAAATTCCGCGACAACAAATGCGATCATCCCAAAATAGGCAGCATCGGTAAAAGTAATTTCACAGCAGCTGTAGATAAATACGATCATTAAAAATACAGCCACGATCATACAAGGAATCCAGAAATAAATCTTAATATCATCCGTCATGACTAAAAACACACTCTGTATCAGAAGCACAGCCGCCATAATGCCTGCCGTCTGCCATTTTTGAAATCTCTTTTTGACCGGCAGGATAAATAACATGCATGCCATCCACTCTGCGACCGCTGTGTAGATTCTTGGTATATCCGGCATAATATGATCCATCATTTGATAACCTCTCCCCAGTATTTTGTCAGTTCTTCCATAAATTCTTTTTTGCGCGCACGGCTTAATACCAGCCGCTCACCTTTTACCATGGCACAGCCGTCCGTGATCCCGTCCACATGCGCTAAATTGATGAGATACCCCTTGTTACCACGGCAGAAGTTCATATCAGCTAATTTTTCTTCCATCTCTTTCATTGTGCCTGTTGTCTCATAGTCGCCAAGAATTGTGTGCAGGATCAGCGTATGCCCCTGGCTTTCGATATAATAAATATTTGCGATATTGATCCGCACCGTTCCGCCTTTCATGCTGACCATGATCATCTTTGTTTCTCTTTTTTTCATGCGCCCGATCGCACGGCTCAGTCTCTGTGAAAATGCAAAATACGACACCGGTTTTAAAACATAATCGAGCGCATCCACCGCATAGCCGCGGATCGCATACTGTGCCATGTTTGTGATGAAAATGATGACGACCTCCGTGTCCACTTTTCGTATCTCCTCCGCTGCCGACATGCCATCCATAAATTTCATTTCCACATCCATCAGAATAATGTCATACTGCGACCGATATTTATTGACGATCTGATCCCCATCCGAATAGATCGTGATATCAAAAGCCTCCCCATTTTCTTTTTCATATTGATGTAAAAATTCCTCAAGCTGCTTTGCATACATCGCTTCATCTTCTACGATTGCAATTTTTATCATATATTTTTCTCCATTTTCTTTTCCAGTGTACCTGCTCCAATTCGCCGTTCGGCAATCATGTGAACATGTTGACTCACTTGCGCTCATGATATCATCCCCCACAAACGTTTTGTGAACGCAAATGGGGACCTGCACCAAATTTATTTTAGTACAAGTCCCTGTTATTTACCACTTTTTTATCTGATTACATTTTACCTAATCACGTTTCACTGCCGCTTTGATCAGGTGTGCCGTTCCCCTGATGCGGTGTCCGTTTGCCATCTCCGTCAAGGCTTCTGCCATCTCCATAGTGACAAAACCCCCCGTCATTTTCGCATAGCCGCGGATCGGCATATTATAATTAAACAATACATTCAGATTTGGTTTTCCCTGCCATTCGCTGATCTTTAACAGAATGCGCAGCACTCCGTAGAAAATTTTACCGAAAATTCCCTTTCCATAATAGAGCTGGCAGACTGCATCATTCATGCGGATCTCCCCGCTCCAGCTTCCATCCGGGATCTCTCTTCCATACAGTCTGCGGAATGTATCATCGGAAATGTTTTTGATCTCACCACTGAAATATTCCGGCAGTTCTTCTCTGCTGTAGCCACCCTCTGTAACAGTTCCATTTACCGCAAGTGATCCCTCAAGCAGCATTTCTTCCGCATTGCTTCCGATCATGATCTGATAGGTTCCCGTTTCCACTTCCCAGCTGTCTGTCCGTGTATCATAAAAACGGAATGTCTTATCGTCAAATAAAATCCTTATTTCTTTTTCTTCTCCCGGAGCCAGTTTCACCCGCGCAAAACCTTTCAGTTCACGCAATGGACGGAACACGGAATCAGATTCTTTTCCGACATAAAGCTGTGCGATCTCTGTTCCTGCCACAGTTCCGGTATTTTGGATCTTAAATTTCACACCTTCCGGATCCACTGTCAGATCACGGTAGGTAAATGTGGTATAACTGAGTCCGAAACCAAACGGGAAACGCACTTTTTTACCTACTGTTGTGTAGTAACGGTATCCCACATAAAGTCCTTCCCGGTATTCGCTGCTTCTCTCTTTGCTCGGATAGTATTCGTATGCCGGCGTATCTTCATAATGAAGCGGATAGGTTTCATTCAATTTTCCGGATGGACATACTTTTCCGGTCAGAACATTAAGCATCGCAGACGCTCCCGCCTGACCACCAAGATAACCGTGTACAATTCCTTTGACATACGGATACCACGGCATTTCCACGGAAGATCCCGCTGAGAGGACTACAATCACATTTTTGTTTACTGTGGTAAGCTCATTGATCAGTTCATCCTGTGCTACAGGCATATGCATATGGGCACGGTCGAGTCCCTCAGATTCGCTGATCTCGTCAAGTCCTCCGAAAAACAGCACCACATCCGCATTTTTTGCTGCTTCCACGGCTGCTTTTACCATTTTTGCATTTGGTTTTCTGTTTCTGATATAACCCTGTTCACAGGCTGTCATCGTAAGTCCGCTGTCTTTTATCTCCTCTAATATGGACTCCGGCGGCATTGCCGGATTCACTAAGGAAGATCCTGCTCCCTGATATCGCGGAGTCTTTGCAAAGTCTCCGATCACAGCCACTTTTGTCCCCTGTTTTAACGGAAGGATCTGCTCTTCATTTTTTAAAAGGACGATGCTCTCCTCGGCCGCTTTGCGTGCAAGTTTATGATGCGCTTCCTTATTGAAAGTAGTTCCTTTTCCATCCACGGTCGCCTGATGCGTCGCAAAAATGACACGGAGCAGTTCATCTAAGCGCTGATCTAACACACTCTCCTCTAATGTTCCGTTTTTCACGGCATTTACGATATCATGCATTCCGGATTTTCCGGTGCCCGGCATCTCAAGATGACTTCCGTTTTTCACTCCGAGTGCGTGGTCGTTGCTTCCACCCCAGTCGGATACCACATATCCGTCAAAGCCCCATTCATCGACTAAGATTTCCTGTAACATGTGGCGGTTCTCATTGGCATAGACACCGTTTACTTCATTATAAGAAGACATGATCGACTTCGCTTTTCCTTCTTTTACCGCGATCTCAAATCCGGTCGTATAGATCTCGCGGAAGGTTCTCTCATCCACAACGGAATCATTTGCCATACGGCGCAATTCCTGGCTGTTTGCTGCAAAATGCTTCGGGCAGGCTGCGATTCCTTTGCTCTGGATTCCCCTTACATAGGCTGCCGCCATTTTTCCTGCATGGTACGGATCTTCGGAAAAATATTCAAAATTTCTTCCACAGAGCGGGCTTCTCTTGATGTTTAATCCCGGTCCTAAGATCACATTGACATCCATGGTCACGGCTTCCTCTGCTAATGCCGTTCCGATCTCCTCACCTAATGTTTCATCCCAGCTGTTTGCAACCGAGGCTGCGGTCGGAAAACAGGTCGCAGGGAGACTTGCATTTAATCCCAAATGGTCTCCGGCTCCCGCCTGTCTTCTCAATCCGTGCGGTCCGTCAGACATCGCCATGGACGGGATTCCGTATTTTTCAAAATCCACTGTCTCCCAGGTGTTTTTGCCGGACATCATCAGGGCTTTTTCTTCGAGTGACATCTGTTTTATGATAGATTCGTATTTTAAACTCATGATTGATCCTCTCTTTATTTGTGATCTGCGCATCTTTCACTTTCGTAATTTCAGCATAGCACAAACAAAAGATGACGAGGGAGTATTACACAAATGGGGGCATTTTTTGCATAAACTGTCAAAAATGCCCCCGAAGAGCTTTCGCTCTCAATCATGCTCAATCATAGTCATCATAATAGTCATCATCGTAGTCATCATCATCGTAGTCATCATCATCCGCAATAACATTCACGGTATATACTACTTTTTTACCCTTTGCCTTACCACTTGTACATGTACAGGTTACCCGTACTGTTCCTGTCTTTTCCGCATAAAACTCAACGTCCGTTCCGGTTGTTTTTCTTTCTGCAAACGAGACAATACTTGTATCACTGATCTCCCATTTTAACTGACTGTTCTTTATTGAGGATCCTTTTTTGACCTCTAAATCAAAATCATCCCATGCTTCTACATATTTGACTGATTCTCCAACCTTTGCCAATGAATAATCACTCTTTTTCTTCGTCACAGTTACAGTTATTGTATCACCATATTTCTTCTTACTCTTTCCCTGTACATAACACCTGATTTTTGCTTTTCCTGGTTTTACTGCAATGAAATCCATTTCATCGCCTGTGCGGTCACGATCCTCAAATTTTACATATTTTTTTCCTGAAATAATTTCCCAGCGGATATAATCGTCCTCAGCATCTATTGGAGTTACTTTCGCTCTGATTTCAAACTCCTTTCCCTGAGAAACCTTTTTTGCCGACTGCGCTATGGAAACCTTCTTCGGTTTCCAGTTATAATCTGCCTGTGCTGAAATGTTTCCCGTACCAATTACCGCCATCACGACCAAAAGTACAATTAAAACCTGTTTTGCTGCTCTCTTCATAAACAAATCCTCCTTTTTTCATGAGAGTTTCTCATTTCTAATTGTTTTGCTTTGTACTTTGATTATATCATGCATTTATTAGAACATTATTAATACGACAAATTTTTTATAATCATTATTGATTTCCATATGTCTGCTTTTATCAAAGCGGCAGTTTTACCTGAAAAACACTCCCACTGCCTGCCTCACTTTTCACTTGGATTTTTCCTCTGTAAAACTTCACAATTTCATAAACCATGGCAAGCCCAAGTCCACTTCCCTCGCCTCCTCGCGATACATCAGTCTGATAAAACCGCCGGAAGATCTTTTCCTGCTCTTCTTCTGCAATTCCTATCCCATCATCCGTTACAGACAAAACAAGTTCCGTTTCTTCTTTCTTTAATTTCACAAAGATATGCCCATTCTCTTTCCCATAACGATAGGCATTGCTGACAAGATTAACGAGAATTCTGGATAAAAGTTCACGATTTCCATAAAACACTGCCTGCTCCGTCTCATAATCAAGCATAATTTCCTTTTCTCTTATCAGCTTCATATCAGAGCAAATAGATGCCACCAGTTCTTCCATATCAACAGTTTCCTCTGCATATTTTCCTGATTTCATTTCCAGTCTGGCAAAGTCCAGCATATGATCAATAAGTTTTGTCATTTTCCGCGCCTGACGCCTGATTACCCGCAAGGCATCTTCATATTCCCCTACGCTTCTTTCTTTTTCAAGTGTATACTCACACTGTGCTGAAATGACAGCCATCGGTGTTCTTAGTTCATGTGAAACGTCAGATGTAAATTGTTGTTCCTTTTCAAATGTACTTTCCAGTCGTTCAAACATCTCATTAAATATATCCGCAAGCTGGTGCAGTTCATCATTCCCTTTTCCAAGATTGATCCTGCATTTCAAATCATTTTCTTCTCCAATCTTTCTTGCAGTCCCAGCTATTTTCTGAATTGGATTTAATGTACGTCCAGCAATAAAATATCCTCCCGCAGATGCTATTACGACCAGAACCGGCAGAAGAACCAGTGCAATCCGCATAATCCCAAAGCTCTGACGCTCTCCCTGTTCCTCTGATACCACTCCACGAAGCCATAATCCGTTAAGTCCTTCTGCTGTGAGTTTCCGGTCAAAAATATAATACCCCGTTCCATCCTTCATTACTTTTTGAATCTCGGAATCCACAAATTCCAGATCTGCCACTTTTGCAGCTATTGGATTTTCTCCATAAATAAGCCTTGACTTTTCATCATACAATCCTGTATAGACTTCATTTACCTTGCTCAGAAAATCGTCGTCAATTTCCAGATACCCTTTCCGGTAATCAATCAAATAATCAATATCCGCATCTGTACGGATTTCACCCATCCCAGAAAAATATTCAATCTCATCCACATTATTTTCCACTGTCTCCACCAGACTATCCTGTATTGTTTTTATCAAAATCTGACGGCTGACGACAAAAATCATCAGATATGCAAATAGTACTATTACCACCAATGCTGCAGTAAACCAGATTGTTATTTTCAGACGGATTGAGAATCTCCCCATATCTTAAATTTCCTCTCTCATTATAAATCCTCTTCCACGGACTGTATGAATCAGCTTTTTGTCATATCCACCATCAATTTTTTTTCGAAGATAGCTGATATAAACATCCACTATATTCGTGCCCCCTTCGTAATCAAAATTCCAGACATGATCCTCTATCATCTCACGAGACAGCACACGCCCCTGATTGTACATGAAATATTCCAGCATGGCATATTCTTTAGCCGATAATGTGATCTCTTTTCCCCCCCGCATTACCCTGTGGGAAGTGCAATCCAAAGAAAGATCCGCAATATGCAAAACATTGTCAGTAACTCCGAAAGATCCCCTCATCATTGCGCGCAGACGTGCTGACAACTCTTCAAACGAAAATGGCTTCACAAGATAATCATTTGCCCCACTGTCTAATCCCTTTACTCTGTCCGAAACAGCATCCTTTGCTGTCAGAAATAGCACCGGTGTTGTCTTTCCCATTCCCCTCAGCGCACGCAGCACTGTAAATCCATCTGCTTTTGGCATCATAATATCAAGAATCACTGCATCATACTCCGTACAGGAAAGGATATCTATTGCTGTCCTGCCATCAAAACAATGATCCACACTGTAACCATCCTCAGTCAGTTTTTGAACAATAATGGCATTTAAATCCTGTTCATCTTCCGCCAAAAAAATTCTCATGTTTGTTTTCTTCTCCTTTGTTTTTTACCGCGTCATTATAATCCCCTTTAAATCCAATTGTCATATAATAAAAGTAACGAAACCAACATTTATAACATTCACGAAAGAAGATATTTCTTGCAGATACTATACAACATTCATTTCTCATATACAACCTGTAAAGATCTTCTTACGCAATCGAGTAGGAGGGAAATCTGAGTGATTTCCCGACCTCTCACACCACCGTGCGTACCGTTCGGTACACGGCGGTTCAGTCAACTTAACAAGTAACACACCTTTCGGTGTAGTAATCTAACATTGAGATTAATCCAAAACGGGTTAGTCTTTCTTTTGTAACGGCTACATTCATGGCACCGCCTTGACAGCAGTGTGCGATTCTCGCACCATTATAAGCCGTTGAGTACGCTAGTTTCTTATATACCCCTAGCTTTATTAAGTTCTTCGCGCGATTCTGTGGAGTTTTCCAATGTTTCCATATACACATGCGCAATCGAAATCTTATGCTTTGGTCGAGCGTGGCACATAACACCTTCATACTACCTATTTTAAAGTAGTTAATCCACCCTCTGATAAGCTGATTAAGTTTCTCAACCTTATAGCTGTTACTAACGCCCCAGCTACGACAAGTGAGTTCTTTCATTCGCCTCTTGAACTTTGCTACTGATTTTGCATGTGGTTTTGCCTTAAATTGGTGTGCTCTTGAATCAAAGTAGAATCCGAAACCCAGATATTTCAATCCTCTTGGTCTATCTACTTTGCTCTTGGTCATGTTAACTTTGAGTCCTACTTTCTCTTCAATAAAACGAGATATGTTTCTCATTACACGATTGGCAGACATTTCGCTTCCGACCATAATAATACAGTCATCCGCGTATCGTACAAAGTTAAGCCCTCTCTTTTCCATTTCCTTATCAAGTTCATTCAGCATAATATTTGCCAGTAATGGTGAAAGATTTCCTCCTTGTGGTGTTCCCACAATAGAATCCTCATACTCATCATCAATCATGATTCCACTGACAAGATATTTCCTAATGATAGAGATAACATCTCCATCTTTTATAGTTCTGCCTATGATGGTCATAAGCTTGTCATGGTTTACTGTGTCAAAGAACTTTTCCAAGTCAATGTCTACAATCCAGTCGTTGCCCTCGTTCATCATATCAAGTGCTGTCAGGATTGCCTGTTGTGCACATCTGTTCGGTCTGAATCCATAACTATGATCATGGAACTGCTCCTCATAGATTGGTGTTAAGACCTGTGCAATAGCTTGTTGTATAAATCTGTCTGTTACTGTTGGCACTCCCAGGTTTCTGAAACCGCCATCGGGCTTTGGTATCTCCACTCTCCGTACTGGCTGAGGTTTATACTTTTTTGTCCTCAACTGTTCCTTGATGTTTTCGCCGTTCTTTGCAAGATGTTCTTTGAGTTCTGTGTACTTCATTCCGTCCACTCCCTCTGCACCTTTGTTTCGTACGACCTGCAGATATGCTCTGTTGAGGTTATCGCTAGATAATATCTGCTCCATTAGACTACTTGTGTCCATGCGTTCTTTCCTTTCCGTCTCGCTTGATTTGACCATCTTTTACCCGATTGGTTACGGCAGATGTTATCTCTTCTGCAATACGAGACATACTCAAACTTATTGATTGTTCGCCCCTTTGCTCCATCTCCATTACAGAGACTTCTTCACTACTATGGGCTCGGCTGACTTCTCACAGTTCGTTGTTACTAGGCTAATGAAACCCCTGTGAGACCTCCACGCTTAAGGTGCACGCTCTTTCCTCTCATCTATCCGCCACATTTACTCGTACTTCCAGCAACTTTAGGACTTCATCTCTTTTGGCAGACTTATCCGTATTTCCGAGCCTTATATGTGATTTCTGTCCGTCGGACCAAGAGTTTGCTTACAGCTTCCTTCAGATTCCACCTCACGATGGACACCCTTGCTGTTCTGCTATACACTTCCTCGTTGCCTAGGCGTGTTCGGGACTTTCACCCATTAGAGCGCGCCCATGGCGCGCAAACCAAAAATGCCCCCGAAGAGCTTTCGCTCTCCGGGGGCATCCTCTCATCTGTTATCCCTCAATGGATATGTATCGTTTTTCCTGAACTTTCTTTGCTTCTTCCTTCGGGACATCCAGTGTTAAAATACCATTTTCGTATTTTGCGTGGATATCGTTTTCGGTAACACTCTCGCCTACATAGAAGGTACGGCTCATACTTCCGGCGTAACGTTCACGTCTGATGTATTTGTCTTTCTTATCCTTCTCTTCCTTGTCGAGACCCTTCTCAGCGCTGATGGTCAGGTAACCATCGTTTAACTCAAGCTGGATCTCGTCTTTCTTAAATCCTGGAAGATCAACGGCTACTTCGTAACCTTTCTCGGTCTCCTTTACATCTGTCTTCATCATGTTCTTTGCATGTTTACCATACAATGTTTTATCAACATCCGGAATCTCTGGGAATGAGAAATCCATCCAGTCATCAAATAAGTTTTCTCCAAAAATGCTAGGCAGTAACATAAGTCATCTCTCCTTTTTCTACCGGTCCACTTTCTGTGGAACCTCCCATGTTTTTTACCTTTGTTTTGGAACCTCAGACGAAGGAACTCTGGGGAATCATCTTCTCTTTTTGTTCCCTCTTCCTTTGTTCTGACTATGTTATACCACCACTTATTAGCACTGTCAATAGGCGAGTGCTAATTTTCTGTGAACTTTTTGTGAAATCTTGATTTTACGGTATTCACAGGGATTTTTCACTTACTTTCGCACTCAATTTTCTTGGCTTGACCACATTTTTACGACAAACTCTTTAGAAAAATATATTTGTCTGATTATATCATGAATGTTCTTTCACATACTGTAGGAATTCCGGTGTCTTTGACCAGTATTTTACACCCCAGTTTTCAAAATTCCATTCTTCCATGTAATCGTTGCACTCGAAATCAACATAATATATTTCTTCGTTATGTACAACAAAATTCGTTGGAAAATAATCAATATTTGTATTGGCAGCATATAATAGCTCACACATTCTATGTAATTGCCCGATATAGTCAGTTTTCATCTTGTCTTCTAAAACCAGCTGATAAATCGTGTCACCGTCAATAAACTCCTTCAAAATACGTTCATTTTTCACATCTGTTTCAAGCATGGAAGGCATCTTTATTCCGATTTCTTTCAATTTCCTGTAATCCCTGATTTCTGCCTCAAGCTTGTTTCCGAACTGATAATAATCACAAGGTTCATGATGTATCTGCTTCAAAACATACCTGTTATTTCCAGACTCTGCCAGATAAGAATATCCACCTTTACCCTTTCCCAGCAATTTAATTATTGTATAGCTTTTCCCATTTACGGTCATTTCTTTATTCATGTGTTTCACCTTTGCTCTACACCACATTGTTTACTGATTTTTAATGTTCTGGTTCAATATTACAATAGAAATATCGTTTTTACAAAGGTTAAATGTGTAATGTAATAGTAAAATATCACAAAAATCGAATGCAAATTTTGTAATAGGTTATGCGCTTAACCTTTGTAAATTCCACATTTATAATGTACCATATAATCATAATATCACAGAAGAAGGAATGGAAATGACACAGAACAGGATTAGAATCGCAGATGTTGTTGATGCGTTAGGACTTAGTACTGCAACTGTCTCAAACGTGATTCACGGCAAAACAGAAAAGATTTCAGATACGACGGTAAAACGTGTCCAGCAGGAACTTGAAAGTTCAGGATATATCCCGAATATGGCTGGCATTTTGCTTGCGAGAAATAATTCAAGAATCATCGGAGTGGTGGTAAATGACCATGAAAAGTATGAGGGCAAGGTTTTAGAGGATGGATTTGTGATGTCATCACTGAATGCCCTTTCCCATGAGGTGAATGAAAAAGGATATTTTCTGATGATAAAAACAACATCTGATATCAGAGAGATTCCGGTATTTGCATCCATAAAGAAGCATGGTGCAGTTTTGATGTGAGCCTCATCTGCGGAATTGTGATATCAGCATTGTTCCTGCTTGCAGCCGGAGGTTTTCCGTCGCAGATTCTTGGACTGTATACGAAAGATATGAGTATTATAAATACTGGTGCGGTTTATTTTAAAATCGTAGCATTTTCTTATATTCCAATGGCTGTCAGCAATATTTTATCCTCCTGGCTGCGCTGTAAAGAACATGCCACGATACCATTTCTGGCAAGCTTTGGAGCAGTTATTGTAAACACAGGACTGAACTATCTGCTGATATTTGGAAAATTGGATTTTTCATGTATGGGAATAAAGGGAGCTGCGATTGCCACACTTATTTCTCAATTGTTTAACCTGATATTTATTGTTATCGGATTTGTCTTATGTACCAGAAAAGATGGAGATAAACCGGTGTTATCTCTGCATTTTAAAAAAATCACAATCCGTGATTATCTGGTAATGATTATGCCGATTCTGATCAGCGAATTTTTATGGAGTCTCGGGCAAAATGTTGAATCGGCTGTTTATGGACATCTTGGCACATCAAACCTTGCAGCATATGTGTGCAAGTGGGGAATTGTTGGTGTGTATACATTGCTTACCACGGAGGAATTATTCCGGCTTGCTGTATCGTTAATTATCTTTAGAAAGCGTAAATGGATAATTAGTTTATGCTGATTTACTTTCCTGCGGGATTTTCATCCTGACTTTCCTGTTTTGCCTTGGTTATTTTGCATATCCCATAATATGTATGATTTTGTCCGGCCATCAACGCTTTGATTATGCCCAGAAGGCGTTAAAGCTTCATTGTGCCAGCTATGTTTTAAAACCTATAGATAAGACACAATTATGTGATGAAATCCGGCACGCACTAGAACTTAAGCAAAATCAGTCTCATCAAGAGTCTGCAGCTTCCATATCATCCATTGCTCCTGCTAAAGCAGCTCAGGATCAGCTGGCAGAGGATGAAGACTTTATTTTCCGTGTACGAACCTATATCTATTCCAATTTATCCGACCCTGATCTGAACCGTTCTTCTATTGCAGAATATCTGCATATGAGTCCGGATTATTTATCTTATGTATTTCATCAGAAATTTAACCAGACTCTTAGTGCTTACATTACATCCATGCGCATTGATAAGGCAAAGGAGCTTCTTGAAAGAACCAACTGGGGAATGGATATTATTGCAGAAAAAACTGGATTTTCCAGCAGCTCCTACTTTCATAAACAATTCAAAAAAATATCTTCGCAGCTGTTCTCCCCTGAAGTCCTCGGAAAGTAACACCAACAGCTCTTTATTAGTGAGAAGACTCAATGTAAAATCATCCATTTTGGTAAGCTCGGCACCAATCATCAGCAGAGAACGGAACATACACCATAGTGTCATCATGGTCTTCGCTCTTCCCTGGTAAACAGACAGTCTCTTTCTCCTGTCTCAAAGCCTTTACCGACCTTGCCGAGTGGCAGCATATCGCAATCCGGGAAACAGCCCTCTTTTACATGATCCTGCCATAGCTCACATCTCCAGAACATATTCTTAAGAAGTTCCCAGTTATCCCAGAAATCATCACACTTAATAAAATCAACACCCCAGGAAGCATACATCTCTATCAGGGAATCATAATAGCTCTGACCTGCTTCTGTATTTCTCACTCCATACATATCCGGATTCCATCCGCAGATCGAGGACGGATCTGCCACCATGTCTGCGGTAAAAAATGTTCCTTTAACAGGAAGATGCTTTTCTGCTGCCGCACGTGGATACCTCTCATAATATGAATACCGAATTTTAATCCAAGTTCATGTACATAAGAAGCAGGTGTGTAAATCCGCTTCCGACTGCTGATGACGGAAATCTGCCAGGACTGGGCTGAAAACGCCCAAACTCATCCATTACGTCATCTCCAAACGGAATGTACTGAAATTCTTTGCGTTTTGTTCCGGCATCATTGGAATACCATTCAATGTCCGCAACAATATACTCGTATCCGAATTCCTTCAAATGCATAGCCATATACTATGCATTCTTTTTTACCTGTTCCTCATTCACCGTAGTGTCATAATAATCATAGCTGTTCCAGCCCATAGGTGGTGTAATCGCAAACTTATTCTTGTTCATCAAACTTATACTCCTTTATCATTTTATGAAGATCCTCTGTTTTATCCTTTGCGCCGGCATCATTTGCATGACATGCCCAGTCAATCTTTCCACCTTCACACATCATAAAGAATCCGGTGTCATTATCCAATACTTCAATACCCTTTTGTACATAATCAGATAATGCCCATTCTCCATCTGCACGATCCATATCATAATCCATAGCGTCGGAATCTGCTATTGCTCCAAGATAGTCAGATGCTGCCTGAAACTGGGGATAGCTCATACCATCACCAATAAACAGAAAACATATTTCGGTGCTTTTGCTGTTTCTTCTTGCGTCTGCGTTTCTGCAGATACTTCTGTTACGATTGTTTCCTGCTCTGTTGCTGCTGTACTTTCTGTCTGTGCCGGTGACGGTGACTCAGAAGAAGTCTGGTCTGCTGCAGGTGCTCCGGAGCATGCTGCCATAGACATTGCCATTACAACAGCAAGCATACCCTTCATCATACTCTTAATTCTCATAATCGTTTCTCCTCTCTGAAACATGTTTTGTTTTTCCTCTGCTTCACTATACAATACCGTTGTAAAAACCAATGTCCAAAGTAGGAAAAATTTGAGTAAATTCCGACACTTATTTTATGCAGTTCTATCTTTATGAGATTTCATCAACATCATAATACTTAAAATCCCGGAAGCAGGCACTTCCTCCTGTTTCCTCTGCCGCATAGCAGAACAGACCAAACCGGCAACCAGTAAAATGATCCAGTTTGAAGTACAGCTTATGCACGGTTCCGATGGGTAGCCAGTCTCCCTTATTTACCCGGTAATAGCAGCGTGCTTCATCCTTCATGTTACAGAAATCTGCTTCAAGACGAAAATCCATCTGATGTGATTCAACAACAGTTCCTTCCGTCATATCCAATATACCATCTTCTTTTTTATCCAGCATAAGGACTTCATATTTTCCATGATGTTTTGTAATGCCAACTGCAGCATAACAGCTCTGCAACGCACACAAACCTGCGACATCGCCCTCTTTCAATGCAGAAGCATCAACAGTAACCTCAGCTGCGCAGGACGGATAACTCATCCTTTGCGTAAGCGTATTTACTGTCTGTGTAAGCTCTGTACAAACTTCCCGTGTTGTAATTGTATAGGTTCCCTGCAATGCATCCAGATGATAGTACCGTGGATCTGGATCATGATTAAACTGCCAGCGCGGAAGCAGCCCATTACAGAAATCATCACTTCCCACTAATGGCTGATAAATATATCCTGGTCTGGTACTGTGAACCTCTATTTCTTCCGGCACATGTCCGTTCTGTCCAAAAAACGGAAAATGATCCTTCCAGGTAACCGGAAGCAGAATAGGAATCCGTCCAACTGCTCCGGAATCCTGAAACAGCATTGCATACCACTTTCCATCCGGCGTATCCACTATTCCTCCCTGTGCCACGCCCTGCCCACAATATCCACGATCATCACAAAGTACATCTCCACCCGTGAATTCTCCTTCCAGAGAATCACTGTAAAAGCATGCTTCCGTCCGCATCCAGCGGTCTCTCAGGGAATGAACCAGAAAAATATAATAATAGCCGTTTATTTTTTGAATATGAGAACCCTCATAGCCTAGCTCCGGGTTCTTATGATCACTGACTAAAAGACGATGTAATCCGTCCTTCTTTGGTGCAGTCAAATCTTCATTCAATTCTGTAATCCAGATTTCATCATTTCCATATACAATATAGTTTCTGCCATCCTCATCAAATAATAAAGAGCCGTCATGATAAAAGCCTTCTATCAGCTGCTTTTTCCATGGACCATCTATTTTTTCCGAAGTATACAAATAAGTCTTACGGGTATCATTTGCCACAAAGCAGATATAAAATCGGCCTTCATGATAGCGCAGGGAAGCTGCCCACATGCCCTGTCCGTAAATATTCTGACCGCTTTTCAGTTGCTGCGCATCCGTATGATCCAACGTCTCATAGACATAAGTCACATGCTCCCAGTGCACCAGATCAAAAGACTGCAGAATCTCACAGCCCGGCATAAAGTGCATGGTTGTGGATACCATATAATAGGTGTCTTCTACGCGGATCACGTCCAGATCTGGATAATCCAATCTTGTTATAGGATTTACATTCATTGTTTATTCCTTTCTGTTTTATCTCCATATTCTTTCTTTGTTCTATTCTATTTTTACTATTTTATCTTTGTTTCTTATCCGTCTGCCTTTTCAACTCTTCTCTGCCCCATTTCACTATTGCTAATATCACAATCTCACAGTAAAATATAATAATCGAAAACGATCCTGCACCATGTTATTCATCAGAAATTTCCGGTTTGCACAGATTTACCGGGAATAAACAGAAGGAGACCAGCATGAAGGAAATATAACATTTAATTCTGCAATACAAGGATTTATCTGCGCCGTTTCAGTCCGTGTTCCTTATAATACCTGTCTTTATCCTCATACATCAGGCGCTCCGATTCGTTTAAAAGCAGATCAATATCCTTAGGACCGTGTTCTTTCCATATCATGCCAACCGCCATTGTAACCTGATGTTCTTTCATATCCATGCGCAGTTTCTCAACGTGTTCCCTCAGGTCTTTTTCCTCAATTCCAAGACAAAGTACTAAAAATTCATCGCCGCCGATCCGATACAGACCATACCCCTTAAATACACCCGCTAAGCACTCACATGCCCTGATGATCAACCGATCTCCGGCTTCATGCCCCTGCTCATCATTGACCTTTTTCAGCCCTGTGATATCGCAGTACACTACACCGATCTGTTCCCCATTCCACTCATGCTCCACAAACCAGTCGACCGCATAACGATTGCCAAACTGAGTGAGCTGATCACGATAACTCATGCGTTCTAACTGATGGAACAGATTTCTTCTCCGAATGGAGGAAACAATAAAATATCCCATGATATGAAGCATATTGGAAGCATAATCTAATGATTTTACCGGTGGATTATCCACTCCGTAAAATCCAATGATCTTTTTCTCCCAATAAAGTGGAACAACCACCAGTGAATGGATATCCTGACGTTTCAGATTCTTATACTGTTCCGGATCTTCCTCTCTGATGTCCTCCAGATTTTCAATTACAATGTTTTTATCTTCTTGAAAATTCCGATACCAGTTGGCACATAATTCTGGTGGAAGGTTCTGTAAATTATCTTTCTCCGGCTTGATTCCATTTGCAACCCACTCGTAAGTGTTGTCATCGTACCCATTCTCATTATGCTCAAAAATATATGTTCTCTCTCCATCTAATGCCTTTCCTATATATTCCAGAATGATGTCCAGCGATTTATCCGCAGAAGATGTTCCAAGGGCAAGACGCAGTCCCTCATTAACGATTTTTTCCAGTTTTTCGTAGCGGCGTACCACATTTTTCTGATGTTCCTGAGAACTTATATTCAGAGCAATCTCTATTCTATATCGTCTGCCATTGTCCTCCACAACAGTATCCTTAATTTTAAAGTATTTATTTAAAAGCGGGTTAAAATACCGCCACTCCTTAAACTGTCCTTCCTGCAGTTCATCATTATTGCAGATCGTACAGGGCAGGCTTGAATTCTGAAGCAATTCATAACATTTTTTGCCGGCAAGTTCCTCTTTTGAATGTATCCCATAAGTATCTCTCATATTTTTATTCATATAAACCAGTTCATGGGTATCCGCATCTGCAACATATACATATTCATTCATATTTTCAAAAAAATTCCAGATTCTTTCCATACCATTCCCCATTTCGTGCTTAAAAAAACAATATTCTCATTCCTGACAAGCCTGAATACAAATATAAACTTGTTATCTATTATAACTCAAAATTCGACAATATACAGTATATTTTTTCTTTTAACCAGAAAAAGGAAGTATGAAAAATAAAAAATCATTTTTCACACCCCCTTTTCTCATTCAGGGCGACAGAAAGGTTTCCAAAACATTTATTTTATTGATTTATCCAAGGATCTCTGCTAAATCTGCTTCCGGTGTCGTAATCGGTGCGATTCCATAATTATCTACCAGATAATTCAAGATATTTGGTGAAATAAATGCCGGCAGTGTCGGTCCTAGCTTTATATTTTTGATACCAAGGTGGAGCAGTGTCAGTAAAATACAGACTGCTTTCTGTTCGTACCAGGAAAGCACCATGGAAAGCGGCAGCTCATTCACGCCACAGTCAAATGCCTCCGCAAGTGCCACTGCGACACGGATCGCACTGTAGGCATCGTTGCACTGTCCCATATCAAGGATTCTCGGCAGTCCACCGATCGTTCCAAGGTCAAGATCATTGAAACGGTATTTTCCACATGCAAGTGTTAAGATCATGGTATCCTTTGGCGTCTGTTTTACAAACTCCGTATAATAATTTCTTCCCGCGCGGGCACCATCACAGCCTCCTACCAGGAAGAAATGACGGATATCCCCGGTTTTTACAGCCGCGATCACCTGGTCTGCCACGCCAAGTACAGTTCCGTGACCGAATCCGGTCATGACCTTTGTACCGCCATTGATACCGGTAAACTGTGTATCCTCTTTGTAACCGCCAAGCTCTAATGCTTTTTCGATAACCGGGGTAAAGTCTTTATCTTCCCCGATATGCACCATTTCCGGATAAGAAACCACTTCTGTTGTAAATACACGGTCTGCATAACTTTCTTTGACCGGCATCAGGCAGTTTGTTGTGTAAAGAACCGGTGCCGGAATATGATCAAATTCCTTCTGCTGATTCTGCCATGCAGTACCAAAGTTGCCTTTTAAATGCGGATATTTCTTTAATTCCGGGTAAGCATGTGCCGGCAGCATCTCACCGTGTGTATAAACGTTGATTCCCTTGTCTTTTGTCTGCTCTAACAAGAGCTTCAGATCATAAAGATCATGTCCGGTAATAACGATAAATGGTCCCTTTTCCACCATCAGAGGCACTTCCGTCGGTACCGGTGTTCCAAATGTTTCTGTGTTGGCACGGTCTAACATCTCCATGCAGGTAAGATTTACTTTTCCTGTTTCTAACACGAGTGGTAGCAGATCCCCCATCTCGAAATCTTCACCGACTGCAAATAAGGCACGATAGAAAAAGTCATTTACTTCCTCATTTGTATATCCGAGTACCATTGCATGATAAGCATAAGCTGCCATACCACGGATGCCAAATAAAATTAAGGATTTTAAGGAACGGATATCCTCATCTGCCTCCCACATCCGCTTCATATCATAATCATTGGTATTGCCGCACGGTGATATGCAAGTCGTACATCCAGGTGCAACTTTCGCTTTTTCTTCTCTGACACGGGCGATCATTTCACGCAGTGTCTCATCATTAAAATTCACATTTGTGATGGTTGTAAATAAACCTTCTATTATAATGCGGTCCGTCTGCTCTGTCTTTGGGTTGTTCATGCAGGCATGTGCAAGTCCCACAAGTGCTCCTGTCAGTTCATCCTGCAGATCCGCTGTTGCACTCTTCTTTCCACATACACCGGCAGCTCCCGTACATCCGCTGCATCCCGTTGTCTGCTCACACTGAAAACAAAACATATATCATCCTCCATTTATGTGTGTAAAAATGTTATTTTCACACTATCTTCGTTTTTCTTAATCTAAAATTTTTCCGTCAATTGAGATCGTCACAACATTCCATGGAATGAATTTTCCGCTGTTCTTTAATGCAGTCACTGCTGCATGCTCAATTCCTCCACAGCAAGGTACTTCCATTCTCACGATCGTCACGCTCTTAATATCATTATTTTTAATGATCTCTGTCAGTTTTTCACTGTAATCCACATCATCTAATTTCGGACATCCGATCAGTGTCACTTTTCCACGGATAAAATCCTGATGGAAATTACCATACGCATATGCGCTGCAGTCTGCCGCGATCAAAAGTTTTGCCCCGTCAAAATAAGGCGCATTGACCGGTGCAAGTTTGATCTGTACCGGCCACTGACGTAATTCTGAACTGACCGGTGAAGCTGCACTCTGATTTTCTTCTGCAGGTTTTCTTTCAAGCTGACGCATTCTTGCACCCGGACATCCACCGGAAAGTGCCTGTCCCATTGCCTGCATTTTTTTCTTTTTATTTTCCTGGACTGCTGCCTCATCATAAGCTGCCGCCTCACGCTCTATAAAAGAGATTGCTCCAACCGGACAGTTTGGCAGACAATCACCAAGTCCGTCACAATAATCATCACGAAGCAGTTTTGCCTTTCCGTCCACGATGCCGATTGCACCTTCATGACAAGCCTCTGCACAAAGACCACATCCGTTGCATTTTTCTTCGTCTATCTGTATTACTCTGCGTACCATATAAATTCCTCCTGTTTTCTGCGCTCTTGACATTACTCGTACACTATACTAGAATTTTTCTCAAAAGTATGTTGTCATAACAACATTTAAAAAAATTTTAAAAAAGAAGGTTTCTCTTTTATGGATTATCAGTTTTTAAGTCAGACAATGCTATTTTCGGGCGAATCGCCGGAAGAAATTAAAGAAATGCTCTCCTGTCTTGGAGCAGTCACAAGAAGTTACGGAAAAGGCGAGATCATCTATCACGCCGGGGAATGTGTTCATTCCATGGGACTTGTACTGTCCGGAAATGTTCAGATTGAAAATGATGATGTATGGGGAAATCACAGTGTATTAGATGACATAGCCCCCGGCTTTTTCTTCGCCGAAACTTATGCGAGTCTGTCAAAAGAACCTCTGATGGTCAATGTGGTCTCTGCGGCTGCAAAGACCGAAGTGTTATTTTTAAATATAGGGCGGCTGCTTACCACCTGCACAAACAGTTGCACACATCACAACCGCCTGATCCACAATTTGTTTTTTATTTCGGCACGGAAAAATCTGCTTCTCTCCCGCAGGATCTTCCATACCACACCAAAATCGATCCGCGGACGGCTTCTCTCTTACCTGTCTGCACAATCTGCCGCCGCGAAAAGCCTTGATTTTACGATACCATTTAACAGACAGCAGCTTGCCGACTACTTAAACGTAGACCGCAGTGCCCTGTCTGCAGAACTATCAAAAATGCAGCGGGAGGGACTCCTTAAAACGGAGCGCAATCATTTTATTCTGCATGAAGATTCCCTCGACTCTGATCTATGATCATGCTGCAAGTGAATCCACTGCATGATAGGACATCACGATTCTTATGCCATATGCACACAGTACCAGTCTTCGTCTACCTGTCTTGCTTCTTCTCCGACGGAGACGATCGGATGATCCATATCATTTAACGGAATATATTCAACGCATCCTTCCCTGCCGTCCGACATGATAACCTGCTGGTGTCTGTATACTTTTACCATATTTTTTATAAATATATTGAGCAGATTCCAGTCAAGTCCTTTATATCCCTCATCCACAAACCACTGCAGCACGTCAAATGGAATTTTTTCTTTTTTGTAACTGCGTGCAGAAAGCATTGCATCATAAATATCCGAAATTGATGTAATTCTTGCAAAATAAGAAATGGAGCTTCCTTTTAAACCATCCGGATAACCGCTTCCATCTAATTTTTCATGATGCCAGCGTACTGCATAGCGTACATCCTCGCTGATATCCTCCCCCAGCAGTTCAAAAGAATAAAGCGGATGTCTTTTCATAATTTCAAACTCTTCCTGCGTCAGTTTTCTCGGTGCATTTAAAATTTCTTCCGGTATCTTTGTTTTTCCGATATCATGAAGTACTCCTGTTAAGATCAGGTTCCGGACATCTGTTTCGTCGAGTCCTATCCACTGTCCCATGATACCGTTTAAAAGTGCAACATTTAGTGAATGTCTCTGCAATGCCTCATCAACAGGTCGTGGCACGGTAATACATTGAAAAATTTCTCCTGCATCCACCGAAACCATTCTTCCATATACCTGCTCCATCATACCTTCCACTTCAGCATGATTGACAAACATCACGTTTTTACTCATCTGAAGTACATGGTCGATCCCTTTTCGCAGCTCCGTGTATCCGGTTCTGTTTTCTAACATTTTCTGCTGCACTTCCGGCGGACGGTCTTTGCCTTTCATGATATACTCATAAGATCCACGAAATGTCGTAATGTAATTATTGCCATCGCTGAAATTGATCAGTTTATCAAGTTTGCTTTTCGTGATAACTTCTCCGCTCGGCACTAAAAGTACACTTCCATTATAATTGTAAAGATTATCTGATAAAACAAGTCCTTCCCACAAGTACTCCATCGGTACTTTTTCGAGACGTTCTGTTTTTTCGTATTTTGCCATAACCGGTCCTCCATTCATATATGAATGTATCGGCATTTTTCTCTGTCACATTAATCGGAAATCAATATCTGTCTCACTTTTAACAGGTCCATCTGCATCAGCACATGATCTGCATCCGGTCTCTGACTGATATCAGGTGAAATATTCGAGTGAATATAAAATGTATGCAGTCCGACCTCTTTTGCTCCCTTGATATCACTGACGGCATCATTTCCGATCATAATGCTCTCTTCCGGTACCATGTGATGTTTGTCGAGTAATAAATGAAAGAAACGCGCATCCGGTTTTTTTACTTTGCACGAAGATGACAGAAAAATATCATCAAAATAAGGCTCTAAACCCAAAAGTCTCATCTCGTACGCCGTAAAAATACGCTGTGCATTTGAGAGCAGATATACCTTTTTCCTTTTTTCACGCAATGCTGTAAGAAGTTCCTCTGCCCCATCATAAAGTCTGATATATTCTGTGGAAAGAATCCGGAAAAACTGCCCCGCATGAATGGCAAGTTCTAAGTCTGCCTGCACTCCTTTTTCCTGAAACAGCGCAAGAAAAACTTCCTCAATCTCTATCTCCGGATGTGCTTCATGGGTATCATCTTTTTTCATATCTGCCTCTGATCCCATCTCCTGCCGCAGGGCATCCTCTTTCTGTCCTGTGAGGCGTGCATATGCATTTTTCAGTTTCTGCGCTGTATAAGCTGCACCGTAATATCCGTAAAACTGCGCAAGTTTTTCCCATAAATCCGGTTTTTCCTCATCCGTGTGAATATCCACTAAAGTTCCATATAAGTCAAATATATAATTTTCGTATTTCATGTTAATTTTCCCTCTTCTGCACCAAAATCCTTTTTCACTTTTGCACAAAATTCTTATTTTTTCACACTGTTTTCCACTTTGCACAGCCTTATCATATTAATTTCTCTGCATTTTATAAAAAAATAACATGTTTATATGGGAAAATCAACCGGATGTGGCATAATCATTACAATTTGCCCGTTTTTTTAATATATTCGCCCTGCACTTTTCTATCCTAAATTTTTTCTAAGACCAATCAGAATCTTTTTTTCAAGCCTGCTGACCTGCACCTGCGTCATTCCAAGTTCTTTTGCAGTCTCGCTCTGCGTCCGGTTTTCAAAATAACGGCACCGGATTAGATTTTTTTCCCGCTCATCCAGTAGTGCTAACAACTGCTCGATCACCATCCGGTTTAAGACCGCTTCCTTTTCCGGTTCATCTATGCCGTTTTCTTCTCTTTCACACAACTGATCGACCATTAAAAGTTCGTCCCCGTCTTTCTCATAGACCGGCTGATAAATAGATTCCACATCCCTTGCTGATTCCATTGCCATAATGATCTCGCCACAGCTTAACCCTGTCCGCTCTGCAATCTCAACCATTCCCGGCTCTCTTCCAAGTTCTCTCCACAATTCCTCTCGTGCACGTCCTGCCTTATAAGCATTTTCCTTTAACGTCCGGCTTACCTTCACCATACCGTCATCCCTTAAAAACCTGCGGATTTCCCCCATGATCACCGGAACAGCATATGTAGAAAATGCAAGATTTAATGAAAGATCAAATTTGTCTACCGCCTTCATAAGTCCGATGCATCCGATCTGGAATAACTCCTCCCTGTCATGCCCACGGTTTTCAAACCGGTACACGATCGTATGTACAAGTCCAAGGTTTCCTGCGATCAGTGCATCCCTCGCACTTTTATCCCCCTCATGTGCCTGCTGCATCAGTTCCTTAAAATGCTCCATATCAGACGCCCATCCCTGCGCCGATCTTTTTTTTCATTATCACTGTAGTCCCTTTTCCGGGTGCCGAATGTACCTCCACTTCATCCATAAAGGCTTCCATAAAGGCAAATCCCATACCGGAGCGCTCCAGTTCCGGTTTTGTTGTAAAAAAAGGTTCCATGGCTTTTGGTACATTTTCAATTCCATGACCATGATCCTTTACCGTGATCTCAGCGCAGTTTCCACACAGTTTACAGGATACTTCCACCTTTTCCTTTGGACTGTCGTACCCGTGGATAATCACATTGGTCACCGCCTCCGAAACAGCAGTCTTAATATCTGAAATTTCATCCAATGTCGGGTCTAATTCCGCTACAAACGCAGCTACTGCCATTCTTGCAAACCCTTCATTTACTGACCTTGCATCAAATTCGAGTTTCATTTCGTTCTCATTACTATGATCTGTCTGCATATTAATTCTCCATTTCATTTTCTGATTTTCACTTTTTTAATCCTGCATGTCCCATTCTTTTCTGACCAGATCCGTCCGGATCAGCTTCTGCAGTCCTGACACCATAAATATTTTTTTTACACGCTCGTTCATATTCATCGCCATCACTTCCCCACCGGAAAATCCCATACTCTTGCACCTTCCAATGATCACACCGATCCCTGAACTGTCCATGAACTCCGTCTCCCGAAAATCAAATACAAGCCGTCTGACATGGTATGCCCCGATCAGATAATCTGCTTCCAGCTTAAGTCTGCCCGCCTCATGATGATCAAGCTCTTTTGGCATCTGAATCGTTAAACACCCTTCCTTTAATTGATATTTTTCTTCCATAAATACTCCTTTCCCAGCGTTCCCTGATTCGTGATATCATTGATAAAATGCCTTTTTGTGAAATAAAAAGACGCCTGATATTATCCAGACGTCTTTTGTATAATGGCATTGCTGATATTTAATTTTGTTTATTCCAAATATCCTATTCCTCAATATTAAGATAATTCTGTGCATTTGCTGCACGCTCTGTACCAGGATAAAGTTCTACGATCTTCTGGTAATAAATCTTTGCTGTCTCAAGATCATTGTTCTTGCGGTATGCCTGTGCCAGATAATACAGTGCATATCCGTCTTTGTAGGTCTCTTCCATGTCTACAACTTTCTGTAAACTTGTGGCAGCCTCCTCAAACTTCTGGCTGTTATAATCGCTGTATCCCTGATTATATAAGGACTCTAAATAGTCTGCATTGACCTGTGCATTGATCGTCTCATAAACACTCTTAGCACTGTCACTTAAATATTCCTCATTGACATTGCCAAGTGCATTCCCTGCCGCCTCAATATTACCATCCGAATAAGATGCATAGGCAGAGAGCAGCTGATCATATGTGCTGATCTTGTTCTCCGATCCTTCTGCACTGTCCTTGACCTCAGTCATCTGACTTGTCAGATCGTCGATCTGTTTCTGCAGAGTGCTGATTTCCTGATTCTTTGATGAAACTGTGTTATTCGCATCAAGTACCTGCGCTTTTGCATCATTCTGAACCTGACGGCGCACACCCGGCACAACCAGAAATCCGGTAATTGCCGCACCGATTGCGATTCCTATGACCATATTAAGGATTGTTCCCATCGCAGAATTATCTTTTAAATACTTTGGCTGGATGATCGTCTCATTGCCACTCTGATAGGAAATCTGTTCTTCTTTTGGTTTTTTCCCGGAGGTATTATCCTTTAATCCTGCATTCACTTCTTTCAGATAACGGAGTGTGATCGTATTATTTGCATCGATCTTTCCTGCATTGCGCAAAGACTTCTTTGCGAGATCATACTTGCCCTCCTGAATGTAAAGCAGTGCTAAAAGCTGATGCCCGCTGACTAATTTCGGATTCAATGACAATACTTTTTTTAACTGGATAATTGCCAGATCGCGGCTGTCCTGTCTGCAGTATAATAATGCCTGATTGTATTTTTTGATGGTCTGATTGATCGTCTCAAGCCTTGACCTGTTATTCTGTATCTCATCCAGATAACGGCTTGCAGCATTATCAGACGGCTGATAGTTCTTACTGATCACCCACTCTGTCAACGCCTCCACGACTTCGCCCATCTCAAAATAGACCAGTCCAAGCAGATTTCTTGCATCTATATTTAATTTATTGAATTTCAGACTTGTTTTCAGACTTTCAATTGCTCCTGAAAGATCACGAACCCCCGCCTTTGCCAGTGCATCATTATAATATTCATTGGATGCCATGACAATTTTTTTATATATTTTTACATTTACGCCACATTCAGGGCAGATATTTTCCCTTCCAAGCTTTGCTCCACAATTATAGCACTTCATTCTTTCCCTCACTTCATGAACTTACATTTGACTTTTCAAAAGATATCTTACATATTATGCTTTAATTCCTGCATCATCTCTTTTAAAACATCTGTCATATCTGTTAATTCATGATTATATATCGCCTGCTCTGCCTCTTCTACCTCTAAGCTCGGTTTAAAATTCTTTAACTCTTCTTCAAAATTAATCATAATCGACCATTCCTTTTCTGCCAAATTTTATGGCAACATCTATTTTAATATTCTTCGCTCCGTCGCACAATTTCGGGGCAAAAAGAATCACCACTATATTATAATATAGTGGTGACAATAATCAAGTAAATTTATATTAAGTTTTTCGTAAAACTTCTGCCATATTCGACAGCAGTTTTATGAGCATTCTCTCGTCTTGATCTTATCCTGCAGCTTGTAAAACTCCGCTGATTTTACATTGTTCTGTACAAGCAGCTTGGTATCCTCGATCTGGATCACCACTCCCGGATAAGTCTCCCGCAAAACGGTAACACATGCACCGCTCGCACTCTCGATCAGATTACGAATCTGTTTTGCCTCTTCTTTGCTGTTTGCTAACGTTGCAGTATCACGGATCTTGACACGGAGCAGTGTTACTCTCCTCGGATCATCTTTATAGCTGACTCCACGAGCTTTTTCGAGTTCTTCAAACTTTCGCAGTCCCTCATCGATCTGCGCTAATCCCTGACTCAGCTCCTGGATCGTCTTCTCTAACTGTCTGAGCTTTGCATATTCCTCCGGACTTGCACCAGCCATAATAACAGTCTTCTTCTCGGCATCGTTCCCTAATGTCGTAACCTCGATTCCACACACTCCATGTGTAAGGCCACCGATGATGCCTCCGCGTTTTCCATTCATGATGATCTTTCCAAAGCACTGTACCTGGCAATCCATCAACACATCTGCACGGATATCGCCTGCACATTCAATACGGGTAAATTCAAAAAACTTTGCGGTAATACTGCCTTTTGTCTTTACTGATGCCTTATTTCCACCGAGCATTCCACTCCTTAAAATGATATCTTTTCCTGCCTCTAACGTGCATGCCTCGACGATTCCATCCACTGTGATCGTACCGCTTGCTTTTACTATAACGCCGCTTTCCACGCTTCCGTGGATCACAACATCACCATGAAAATCAATGTTGCCACTGGAAAGATCTGCATTGCCGGACAATTCATGTACCGGAAGGATCACAACCCTGTCATTCTGTGTCTCGATCTTACCACTCATCAGCGCAACGTAGGTATTATCATCCCGGCGTTCAAATCCTTTTCCTTTCAGTGGAAGCTGTTCTCTTCCCCGCTTTGCAAGTATCGGCTTTCCAGTGACTGTCTTGCCGTCTGTTCCCTCCACACAAGGATGGTACTCCGCGATCACCTGATCCTGCACCACAGACTCTATCGACTTTACAGACCAGTAATCCACGGTTCCATCCGGTTTTATCAACGGTTTTTTATCAAAGTTGCAGTTAAAATTATAATCATAATAACCGTCTTTTCCATCTACCGCCTCTGTGCCCCGTGCTATTAATGTCTCCAGTCCATATTTTTTTTCATCAGCCAGCTTTTTCAACGCTGATTCATCTATTCCGTACTTGACACCTCTCTCATCCAGTGCTTTCTGCAATGATTCAACTGTATATTCTCCCCCATCGTCCGGCGTTACAAGCATAATATAAGCTTCCATGCCATCCGCCGTTATCTGTACGATTGGCTTTTCTTCTGTTACCATAGGCGTGCTCCCCAATTCTTTCTCATGTATGTATATATATAGTAACGTAGAATATTCCTTATCTTATATAATACTAGTACTTTTATGCTTTTTCAAGTAAATTCTTTAACAAAATGTTTGTTTTTTGGTGCTATTTTACTAAAAAGAGCTATGCCGGGCAGGCTTCTTTCCGGCTTGCCGGTAAGGATGAAACCTTCATGCATAGCTCCTTTTTACTTATATCATGTACAAAATCAGCACATGATCCAATTCGCCATTCTTGCGCTCATTATCTTGCAATTATTTTGACATCTGTGCCAAACGTTCTTTGACCTGCGCCATCATCTGTTCGTATCCGGCAAGTTTATCTTTTTCCTCCTGCACTTTTGCTTCCGGTGCTTTGCTTAAGAATTTTTCATTGGAAAGCATTCCCTTAGAACGTGCAAGCTCTTTCTCTAAACGTGTCTGCTCTTTTAACAGACGTTCTTTTTCTTTCTCGAAATCAACCAGATCTTCCAGTGGCAGATACAGTGTAGCACCGGGGATCACAACAGATACAGCGTCCTCCCCAATGCCTGTCTTATCCTGCTGCACCATGACCTCACTTGCGCCGGCAAGGTTTGCATAAGCCTCTTTGGTCAGTTCAAAGGAATCACGCAAAGCGGCATCTTCAGCAACAATAAAGATTTTTGCTTTTCTTGATGGCGGAACATCCATCTCTGTACGCAAATTACGGACACCTTTTACCAGATCCTTACAGTGCTCTAACATTTCTTCCTCTGCCGGGAAATTCCAGTCAGCACGGTACTCCGGCCATTTTGCAAGCATGATCGTATCTTCTTCCGGATGCAGTGTACAGAAAATCTCTTCTGTGATAAACGGCATGAACGGATGAAGCAGTTTTAATGCCTCTGTCAATACGGTCTTTAACGTCCAGAATGCTGCATTTGCAGATGCAGGATCATTTTCTTTATTATAAGTACGTGTCTTTGTGATCTCGATGTACCAGTCACAGAACTCATCCCAGATGAAATCGTAAACTTTCTGTACCGCGATTCCCATCTCGTACTTATCCATATTTTCTGTCACATCTTTTGCAAGTGTGTTTACTTTGGATAAGATCCATTTATCTGCCGGTTTTAACTCGTCAAGTGATGGGGTTTTGATCTCACTTCCCTCAAGGTTCATCATAATGAAACGGGATGCATTCCACACTTTATTTGCAAAGTTTCTGGATGCCTCAACACGCTCCCAGTAGAAACGCATGTCATTTCCAGGTGCATTTCCAGTGATCAGTGTCAAGCGGAGTGCGTCTGCACCGTATTTGTCGATAACTTCCAGCGGATCGATACCGTTTCCTAAAGATTTACTCATCTTACGTCCCTGGGAATCACGAACCAGTCCGTGGAATAATACGGTATGAAATGGTGCTTTTCCCATCTGCTCATAACCTGAGAAGATCATACGGATAACCCAGAAGAAAATGATATCGTATCCGGTTACAAGTACGTCTGTCGGATAGAAGTAATCTAAGTCTTCTGTCTTTTCCGGCCAGCCTAATGTGGAGAACGGCCAGAGTGCGGATGAAAACCAGGTATCTAAGGTATCCGGGTCCTGCTCCATATGGTCACAGCCGCATTTCGGACATTTTTCCGGCGCAGTCTTTGCTACGACCATCTCACCACAGTCCGGGCAGTAATAAGCCGGAATACGATGTCCCCACCAGAGCTGTCTGGAAATACACCAGTCACGGATATTGTCTGTCCAGTTAAAATATGTTTTCTCCATACGTTTTGGAAGTAACTGGATATCTCCATTTTTTACTGCCTCAACAGCAGGTTTGATCAGCTCATCCATCTTTACAAACCACTGCTGTTTTACCATCGGCTCTACGGTTGTGCCACAGCGGTCATGGGTTCCTACATTATGGGAATGTGGCTCTACTTTTACAAGAAGTCCCTGTTTCTCAAGATCTTCCACTAATGCTTTTCTGCACTCATAGCGATCCATGCCCTCATATTTTCCGGCATAATGATTCATCGTTGCATCATCATTGATAACCGTGATTTCTTCTAAGTTGTGGCGTTTTCCGACCTCAAAGTCATTCGGGTCATGTGCCGGTGTGATCTTTACGCATCCGGTTCCGAACTCTTTATCAACATACGCATCAGCGATCACCGGGATCTCGCGGTCTGTCATCGGAAGTTTTAACATTTTTCCAACAATATCTTTGTATCGGTCATCATCCGGGTTGACTGCAACTGCGGTATCACCAAACAATGTCTCCGGTCTTGTTGTTGCGATCTCGACAAATCTGCCTTCTTCACCGACAACCGGATAGTTGATGTGCCAGAAAAATCCGTCCTGCTCCTCATGTTCTACCTCGGCATCCGAGATAGATGTCTTACATACCGGACACCAGTTAACGATACGGGAACCCTTATAAATCAGTCCTTTTTCATATAATTTTACGAATACCTCAAGCACTGCCTCAGAGCAGCCTTTGTCCATGGTAAAACGCTCTCTCTCCCAGTCAGCGGAAGATCCCATTTTCTTTAACTGGTTGATAATGCGGCTGCCGTACTCATCACGCCACTCCCAGCATTTTTCAAGGAAACCTTCTCTTCCGAGATCACGTTTGTCAATGCCCTGTTTTTTGATGTTCTCGATTACCTTAACCTCAGTTGCAATGGAAGCATGGTCTGTACCAGGCTGCCACAGTGCATTATAACCCTGCATTCTCTTATAACGTGTTAAAATATCCTGCATGGTGTTGTCAAGTGCATGTCCCATGTGAAGCTGTCCTGTGATATTTGGCGGCGGCATTACAATGGTAAACGGCTTTTTGCTACGGTCTACCTCGGCGTGGAAATAGCCGTTATCTTCCCATTTTTTGTATAAACGGTCTTCAATGCTTTTTGGATCGTAGGTCTTTGCTAATTCTTTACTACAATTCTGACACATAATCTGTTCTCCTTTTTTAGTTCTGATAGATAGGCGGTTTTGATTCACAGGACATAATTTCCTATGAATCAAAAAAGCCCTTTGTATCCCATACGGAATACAAAGGGCGAATATGATCGCGGTACCACCTTTGTTGGTGCTTGTGTCCAGCCAGTCCATGCCTGACCGGTCATCCTGTAACGTGGATGAGTCGTGAATACCTGTGCATACCTGCAATACCTGTTCTTATGTCCTGTCATACAGCTATACTTTCTCAGTATTCCGGTTCAAAAGCTACCTTCCACATATCTTTCTCTGGGATGTCTTTCAGCCGGTGAACTTCCCTCTCTGCAAAGAGTTTATGTGTACTCTTCTTTCTCACAACCTTTGTTTTTTTGCTGTTTTTATCATACGAGGGGACGCATGGTTTGTCAACTGTTTTTTTAGATCTCTTCCTTGCAGCAAAGAATCCTCCCGTAAATGCAAGCGGGATCGTGAACATAATAATAAATGGCGACGATCTTCATCCATACCAGCTGTATTCCTATTCTTCCTCTGATTCCTCGTCATCCACGATCGCTGCCGCAGCGCCTGATACTGCTGACACTACTGCAACCACAGTTGCTATGAGCACTACTAAAAGTAAACAAATCAGAAAAATCCATAATCCTGTCTCCGTCATATTCCTCTCCATTTCTATGTGTACTTTGCAAATGGTCAGCCTGTCCGATTTCAGCTGCACCTGTTGTACCCCAACACATCCGATCTTTTTTCTACCAATTATAAATAATAGTATAGCACAAAACTGCCTTGTTTACCAGTGACATCGTCAAAGATTTTTAATCAAAAATGAGACCACCTGTCTGGCAGTCTCATTTTTTATAGTACAGCAATTTTTTACAAATTTTTGAACAGACTTGTTAACCCTTTACACTACCAAGTGCAACACCCTGTACGATATGTTTTGATAAAAACAGATATACAATAATAACCGGAAAGATGGAGAATGCAATCATCACATATACCTGCCCCATATCGAATTTGAGCCAGTCAGCAGCACGCAGCTGTGCGATTAAGATAGGCAGTGTCTTTTTCTTATCGTCGTGCAGGATCAATGCCGGTGTGAAGTAATTATTCCAACTGCTTACAAAAGTAAAGATCATCTGTACGGCGATCGCCGGCTTCATTAATGGCATTACGATAGAGTTAAATGTACGGAACTCCCCAGATCCATCAATGCGCGCTGCCTCAACCAGTGACAACGGCAGTGTACTTTCCATGTACTGTTTCATATAGAAAAATGTAACCGGAGCTGCGATTGTCGGCACGATCAGAGGAATAAAGGAATCCTCTAAATGCATACCAGATACAAGTTTGATAAATCCAAGTGCAGTTACCTGTGTCGGGATCATCATGATCATCAAAATAAACGGATAAATATATTTTTTCAGTTTGAAATCATATGCATGGATCGCATAAGCTGTCATCGTTGAAAAATATACACTGAGTATTGCACTGAGTGAGGAAACGATCAGACTGTTGAACATACCGTTCCAAACTGGAAGTGTTCCATTTCTTAAGTTCTTCCAGTTTTCCCACAAATGACTGCTTGGAACCAGTGTAAAACCGGACTGCATCTCACCATTTGATCTGGTCGCATTGATAAATAATACATAAAACCAGAACAGACATAATATAGAAACAATGATGAGTACAACGTATGCGATTGCTCTTCTTGCATGAATACCTACGCCTTTTTTCAAATTACGATTTTCATTCATGATCTTCACCCCTTCCTCTTATCATTGCCGGTAATCTTAAATACGATCAGACTTAAAATACCTGTAATGATAAACAGAATAACTGACAATGCACCAGCCATACCA